>JAEIGA010002019.1_pt1 | contig 32287 bp, 44 predicted proteins | sample 9270691 | NCBI WGS metagenome assembly JAEIGA01 (sample SAMN17057246, study PRJNA624740) | gut metagenome | biome: biome; isolation source: fecal sample | host: Bos grunniens | place: China: Xizang | collected 2019 | reverse complement strand
TAACAATGATTGTCAATGGGTTGGCACACATAGGTTCTTATGTCTTTGTAAAGGATAATGCTCTTGTTTATCATTTTGTTAAATATAACTACAAAATATTATTCGGAAAGAAAACTGCTAAGAATAAGATTGTAAAAAAGGTATACCATTATCGCGTGGACAAAGTTAACAAGTTAATCATTACCGGAAGTGGTTATTTTGTATACGGAAACATAATTTTAGAAATAGATAAATCAAAAAGAAATAAAACTGAACATAAAGAACTGTATGTCAAAAAAGTTCGTATACCGTATTTCTATGATGATATCGAAAAATTGACTTTGTGTTTCTAAAAAGGAGGATAAAGAAAAAATGACTAGAAAACATGATGTAAAAGAAATCGGATTGCAAATTGATGCAGTCAATCCGTTTGTGAATGAAAAATATTGTGGTTTTGTAATTCAGTGGTCTTCCAAAATTGGATTCGGAGAATACACAATTATTCGTCAAAAGGATGAAGACGAATGGTGTGCTGATTCCGAACATATGGATTCTAATGAAGACAAAGAATTTGTAACGGAACTTATGAGATTGTTCGTGGAACAATTAGATGTGCAAGCATAGGGAGGAATATTATGCTTTTAAGAATAAATGGTGAATACGAAAAAAGAACAATTAGCACGGAACGATTTGACGAGGTTTGCATGAGGCAACTACATAATCAACGATTTCTTGTAGAATTGGTTAAATATGGGGAAAAAGCAATAGAAAATACTGGTGATAAATCGCAAGAAAATACGAATGGTGTTCGCGTGCTTATAAAAGAATTTACCGAAGAACGCGAGGCAGAATCCTTGTATAATAAAATAACAATTGATTGGAAGAATCAATATGAATACTTAGATGTTTGATATGCTGGAGAAAACTATGTTAACAGAAATTGTACAGATTCAAAAAGAACTGAATACAGCAGATTTCGTGGTCGAGATAGATGGACAAATTTACGGAGAAATACATGTGGACGGCGATTTTGTGACAGGACGGGGTTTCGTTGTTGGAAATTATAATGGAACAAAATTTCAATTAACGCCACAGACACTCGGACTTATAGAAAACGGAAAAAAGTACAAGCCTCATACAATCAATATCGACAACAAACTTGTTGGGGGAGTATATCAGACAACTGTTTCAACGGGATTGTTTTCATCTATGGATTATCATTATATGAATTTGTATGATAAGGCATATGAATTGTACGGAATTGGATTAGGAAAAGACGGCTTCGCAAACTGTCTCTATTGGCATGATAAGCAATTGGCTGAAATCAATACTGATATGGTTGTATATAACGACCTCCATCGTTATCATATCTATACAGAAAAAAAAGAAGATGTGTTGCTTTGTATTTTGTATTGTATGTATATGTATGTGTTAACGGCATTCCTGCCGGGGCGTAAGGTTGTGAAATCTGTAGAAAAACATTATCTAAAATCAACCAATCGAAAGTTGTTGGCAAAATACAATCCTGATTTCAAAAAGAAGTGCGAGGGTGTAAAAGTTGGAAAAGTGTAAAAACAAATCGAAAACTTGCTGGAAAAATGTGATTTTCTACTCAAAATTAGTTGGAATAATGTTGGTTGTTGTATTGAGTCTGCCGGTTGGTTTAGTTTTGCACGAGGGTTCGCATTTGTTTGTGATGGCGTTATGTAATGGAACATTAGAAGAACTTTCGTTTGGAACACAAAGTTTTGTGGGCGGATATATAGCACCAGAATATATTTCTGTAATTGCTATGGCGAGTATTATGATACCACTCGTTCTGTCTGTCATACTATCTATGATAAGAAATATCCACATTTTATTTTTCAATACGGGAATTGGAATATCGACAGTGATAAATATTGTGTTAGGATTATTCGCCACTTGTTTTATAAATGATAGCACAAGGGAAACCTATGATGTCGCACTTGCTTTTGATTCGGCAAGGTTTCCTGTTATGATTATTGTTTTATCCATAGTTTGCTTTATCATTCAGATAGGATGTGCAATAAGACAATTTAAGCAATGCAATCGAAAAATAGACGAATATTTCTTTGGATAATAAGGAGCAAAATATGTTTATAGGAAATTTATTAAAAGAAAGACTTGAAATGCTGGATATGACTCCGGCAGATGTAGTGAACCAATCTTTTTTAGACATGGATTTAATAAGAAAAATATTAAACGATGAAATCGAGTTGGAAAATATCGATTATTTTAGTCTATCTATACTCTGCAATGTTTTACATTGCAAGCCGGAGTATTTTTCGGAACCGGGTATTAGAGAAAAAGATTTGGTGTATGCAGGAAAAGGACAAAAATATGAATCTCCGGAATCAATGAGGGTTAGAGCCAATCTACAGACTTTCGTGAATGATTTTGGATTTGTACAGGAAGTACAGAAAGAAACCACCTGAGGAAGGGGGAATATCTATGCAAAATGCCGACAGGGTTTTGTTAAATAACAAAAAAATAGCAGAGGACTTTCATATAAAAAGAAAGGTGTTTGGACTGGCTTTGCTAGTTGTTATGGCAATGATAACGTTTGGTCTGTTTATTGGAGAGTCTCAAACAAATAGTTTTCAGTCAGGTCTTGAATATTGTGCTTTTCTTTTACTCCTAATAATCATTGTTTTGTCCATATTTGTTTTTCGTTCTGTAACAAAACTCTTTTATACATATTTCAAACTGAAAGAAAACAAATATGTGATTGTCCCGGCAATAATTTGTGACAAAAGTATTTATAATGATGAAAACGGAAACATATGGATTCAGACAGATGTTTTAGAAAAACCTATTTTTGTAGGTAAAAACACATATAAAAATGTACATAGAGAAGACCGTGTTTTTGTTGTTTTTGTAGATGATAAAGTAATAAGGGTTTATCCAGCAAAAGAGTATCGATTAGAATCAAAAGAATATAACCAGAAGAAAGGAAAGATGTAATGGCTAAAAAAGTTAAGATGTTAACAAAAAATACAATTGTATCAGAAACAAAAAATAGAAGGAGTGTTGCTCTGTTTTCAATATTTGGTTTGGTGGGTATTGTGCCACCAGTTGTAAGTTTCTTTGCAATGTTGTTGGACTTCAACACAAATAGTATTATCACATTTTTGTTTCTGTGTTTATTTCCGGGACTTGTGTTCGGATATTTTATCTTCTGGAGAAATGTAGAACGAATACTCAAAGATACGGCAATGTTAAAAGGCGGACATTTCTGGATTGTTAAGGATATTGTTGTAGATAAGAGAATTAGTTCAGATGCTGATGATACTTATTATTATCTAACATTAGAATACTTCGGCAATGTGTTTGGTAGAGAAACAAGAGTCAGTCATACCATGTACAAATCAGCCAAAACGGGAATGCCGGTATATACGGTATATACAAAGGGTGGCAAATACCCGTATGTATATCTAAGCAAAAATTATGATATTGATGATGAATTACAAGGCAAGATAATCGACAGCCAAAGATTAATGGAACTTAAAAACGAAATATTCCCAGAAAAACCGAAAAAGAAAAGGAGAAACAAAAAATGATTTTTACATACAAGCAAATCTCTAGAACACCGGAAACAAAGCACGAGTTTTTGGTTGGCGATAAGGTAATTGCAACAAGCACATGTCCGCATTACCATTCTGGTATATTACAGACACAAGACGGTGTGTTTTCAATGAATATTGAAAATCTTGCAGGATATGAAATTGAAAAAGATGGATTGCCTTTTGCGTATACAAAAATAGATTTGGTTCCAACTAGAAAAATTTTAGGACTTCAAATAGGGTACGAGTTCTATAATTATTTATCATCAGAACATGAAATTCACATCTTCGAGATTGGACTGGGAGCCGGTCATCATTATTGGTATTTGTACGACGAAGATATCCTTGTGGCCGTTATCCATAAAAAAGATGAAGTTTGCATGTATCTGGATGAATACACCTGTTATTTGGTAGATGAAAAGTATTTTGATGTAACAGCGTTATATTGTCTGTTCCTTGAGAGTACATCGTATTACAATCATTGTCTAGTGGAAGAACCACAGATTAACGATACATCTTTATATACAACACAAAAACAGTTAAGAGAAAAATATGACCCTGACTTCATTCCGAAGATTTTGGAAATGGAAAGGGAAAAGAATAAGGAATAAGAAGAATAAGAATAAGAATATCCCCCGGTTGATACCGGGGGATTGTTTTAGGATGCAATAGATTCTGGTCTTAATATTTGTTCTGTTTTAATTGGTTTTTTAATTCTTCCATATGCAGAAATATTAGGATTTCTAATGCTTCCTTTTTTAAAGTGCTCATATCTAACATGATATGCAATAAATCCATCTTCAAACTGAACATCCATATCTAGAGAGCCTCGATATGTAATAATTTTCATTTTCATTCCGTTTTGTGCAACGCTTTCCTCTCCAACTCTTATTTGACTCTTGTTTAACAATGGATGTGCTACTTGCCCGTTTTGAAAACATTTATATGCTTTGTTACGAACAACTGTGCCGTCTTCAAAACGAATAGTAATATTATCATGTTTGTAATATTCTATAATTTCCATTAACATTCCGTTTGTTGCTCGATTTCTTTCCCCAACTCTTAATGTTTTGTAATCTGTTTTGCGGATTTTGCTTATACATCCATTTTTAAAATCATTATATTGTTTGTTATAAACAATTATTCCATCTTCAAATTGAACATCGATATCACGAGCGTTCCGATATGCAATTATGGTCATTTTCTCACCGGTCCTAGACATGTTCGTTTCGCCTTCGCGGTTTTTTATTTGTTTTTTAACGATTATATGAGGATGTTTGATATTTCCATCTTTAAAATTCTTATAACTCTTGTGTTGAACAATTGTGCCGTCTTTAAATTGAATATCTATATCGTTATTATTTCGCCATTCTATTATTTTCATTAGCACCCCATTTTTCGCTATATTTTTTTCTCCTATTTTATCCTTTTTATATTGTTCTAAAGAAATTTTTGCTATTTCTCCTTCTTTAAAGGAACTATAGGTTTTTCCTGTAACAATAGTCCCATCCTCAAATTGTACATCAATGTCTTTAGCACCCCTATATGCAATTATGGTCATTTTCATCCCGTTAGATGCAGTCTTAGTTTCTCCTATCCTGTGTTGCGATAATTCTGCTCGTGGAATAACTCTTATATGCCCCCTTCTAAAACATGAATAAGTTTTTTCCGTAACAATAGTCCCATCCTCAAATTGTACATCAATGTCTTTAGCACCCCTATATGCAATTATAGTCATTTTCATCCCGTTAGATGCAGTCATTGTTTCTCCAACTCTATTTTTCACTCGATATAATAAACTTCCTATTTTACCTCTGTTGAAATTGAAATAAGTTTGTTTTTTTACGACCGTTCCATCTTCAAATTGTACATCAATATCATTACTTCCTCTAAAATCAATAATAGTCATCTTCATTCCATTTTTTGCAACATTTGTTTCTCCTATATGTTTAGTTCGATTACTTATCATGGAATTTTCAGCATGAAAACGCATAATATCTTCATAGTCTCGTTCTAAATTCATATCAATAAAATATTCTATCGTATATTTTTCTTTAATATATATCAATAGAATATTTATAAAGGAAATCAACTCGTCATATTTTCTTGTTTTCAACATTATATTTTCTACCTTACGAGACTTTGTTCTTTTCAAACCTTTTTCTCTAATTCTAAAAAGTTTAATGCTTGACAGTATAGAAAGATTGTCTTTTTTGTTATCTCTATTGTATTGAGTATTACCTTTGTGAAAATAAAAACCATCATATTCTATGCCTATCATAAGAGATTCGTTAAAAAGGTCAAGTTCTTGGCGTTTAAAATCTTTGTGAAATTTACAAAAATATCCAGCCTTTTTCTTTTCAAATCCGATTTGTTTTAAATAGTACAATAAAATTGCTTCAGGTATAGATAAATATCCGTATTTATAAATATCGGGATGACGAATTGCTCCATTAAGAAAATCATCATATTCTTTATGTTTAACTATAGTTCCGTCTTCAAACATAATATCTATATCGCTACTTTTTTTATACCCAATAATCGTCATCATCATTCCGCATGTAGCGATTGATGTTTCTCCTATGCGTTCCGTTAAAATTTTATTTTTTGATTTTCCTGGATGCCGTATACTTCCTTTTAAAAAATCATAATAACTTCTGTTATGTACGGTTGTCCCATCTTCAAATTGAATATCAATATCACTCGTTTTTCTGTATGCTATAATGGTCATTTTATAACCGAGATTATTGGTGTTCGTTTCACCTACACGGGAAAATTTTGTTCTAGGATTTTTTGCTGGATGAGAAACAGTCCCCATTTTAAAATCTCTATAACACCTATTATATACTGTGAAACCATCTTCGAATTGAATGTCTATATCTTTACTGCTACCATATCTTGCAATTGTCATTTTAAATCCTTGTTTTGAAATATTTTGTTCTCCACTTCGATTATAATTGGAAAACCTTGCTATTTCTCCGTTTTTAAATGATTGATACGATTTGTGGGATATTATAGAACCATCTTCAAACTCAACATCAATATCTTTGTTGTTGCGATATGCAATAATAGTCATCCACATCCCATTGTTTGCTTTTCTTTTTTCTCCAACCCTTTCGTGTTTAATTGCCATTTATATTTCTCCCTTGTATTTTATTATTCGGTTTCCTAATTGCGCCTTGTTTAAATTGATAATAATTTTTGTGGTATAAAACTGTTCCATCCTCGAACTCAATATCAACATCGGTACCAAATCTATAGTCTTTTATTTTCATTAAATAACCCTCGGAATTTTTTCGTACTTCTCCAATTCGTTGATTCGCAAGTGTATGTGGATGTCTTATATTCCCATCTTTAAAGGATGAATATGTTTTATTGCAAGCAAGATATCCGTCTTCAAATTCGACATCGATATCGGTGCTTTTACGATAGTCAACAATTATCATTTTCATTCCGTTTTTAGCAGTTCTAACTTCTCCGATGCGTGATTCTTCTTCACTTGGATGTTTAACCTGTCCTTTTTTAAAAGATTTATAACTCTTGTTATAAACAATAGTTCCATCTTCAAACATAATATCCATATCCTCATAATTACGGTAAATAATAATAGTCATTTTTCTACCAGTTCTTGTAACCCCCTTTTCCCCGATGTGTCGTCCTTTTGTAGGATGTTTGATACACCCATTTTTGAAACTGTCGTATGTCTTATGTTGAACAATAACGCCATCTTCAAATTGAACATCAATATCGTTGCAATTGCGATAAGCGACAATAGTCATTTTTATACCATTTGATGCTATATTTGTTTTTCCGAGTTTTTCCGGTCTGGATGGATGTAGAACATTTCCGTTTTCAAAATCGTAATATGTTTTGTGGTAAACAACAACATCGTCTTCGAATTTAATGTCTATGTCGTGACAGTTGCGATATCCTATAATTTCCATTTCTAAACCGTTTTTTGCCACATTTTTTTCGCCAATTCTGTGTATATAAGATAATACGTCTGGGTTTTTCTCTCGCACACTAGGGTGTGCAATATATCCTCTCTTGAAGTTGCCATAACTTTTATGTCTCGCTATTGTTCCGTCTTTAAACTGTACATCTATATCGTTATAGCGACGATAGGCGACAACGGTCATTTGCATGCCGTTCTTGGCAATATTGGTTTTTCCTGTGTGGTCGGTTTTTGGAATGAAGTTTGGATTTTTTACATAACCCTTTTTGAAATTTTCATAAGATACATTGTGAATGACGGTTCCGTCCTCAAATCGAACATCCATGTTATCGCTCCCGTAATATGCTATAATTATCATTTTCATTCCGTTAGATGCGATATTTGTTTTTCCTATTCTTTTTTTCGCTCTCTTTATTTTAATATCTTCTCTCATTTTTTCGTCCCTTCTTATTTTTTCAGAGGTTTTGCCACACATCCTTTTGCGAAGTTTTGGTAAGATTTGTTTGTAACAATTGTTCCATCTTCAAACTGAATATCGATATCGCGACTATTGCGGTATGCTATAATGGTCATGGTTAGTCCTCTCTTGTTTGTAATAGTCTCTCCAACCCTGTCTTTTACTGCCGTCTGAGATGAAAGTTTTGGGTTTGGTACTTGTCCTTTTTTAAATGCCTGGTAAGACCTGTTATAAACTATAACGCCATCTTCAAATTGAATGTCAATATCGCTATTGCTTCTATATGCAATAATGGACATCTTCATCCCGTTGTGTGCGATGCCTGTTTCGCCGGTACGGTCTGTGATTTCTCTTTTGTGTGCAGATATTTCGGGATGTCTAATATTACCTTTCTTATATGCACCCATTGTTTTGTTTTTTACAATAATCCCGTCCTCAAACTGAACATCGATATCGTTATAACTTCTATAAGCAATAATACTCATCATCATGCCATTTTTTGCTTTGTCCGTCATTTCTGGATTTTGTTGCGAGGCCTGTCCATCATATTCAACCTTGGTTTCATTGTTACTGTTGTAATCATACACTTTTCTTTTCATATTCATATCCCCTTTTTCAAATTTTCGCAAACACGAAAACATGTCCATGTTTAGCATTGTTTTTCCTTATTTTACCATTGCAATTTTCATATGTCAAGTTATTTTTTACTTTTTTAAAATTTTTGTATTTTAGGAACTGTAAATAAGAGAATATTAATGTAAATAATTGTTTAAAATATGTAAAAACCCCGACCAATGCCGGGGTTACTTTTACGGTGTAATAGTTTTATTTTTTTAAATTAACACAATCTTTTAATTTAATAGTAGGGTGTGCTATATGCCCTGTTTTAAATGCGTGATAAGATTTATTTTTTGCTATACTTCCATCTTTGAATTGGACATCTATATCGCTGTAGTTTCTGTAATCAATAATAGTCATTTCTAAGCCGTTTTTCGCTGTTTTTGTTTCGCCAATCCTACTATAAGGATAGGGAATATATCCTTTGTTAAAATTTGGATAGGTTTTATTGTACGCAATAAACCCATCTTCAAATTGGATATCGATACTGCTATTATTACGATACGATATAATAGTCATCAGCATCCCATTTTTGTGTATTCTTGTCTCCCCCGTTCTGTCTTTAATAGGGGAACCATGTATCACTTTTGAGCGTGTTGAAATATCAGATGCGAGTTTTAGTATTTCGTTATAATCACGAGAAATATTTATATCTATTTGATATTTTTGTTTGCTTTTTGCCGATATAATATCAAGTATTTGATGTATTATACTCTCAAGTTCTTTTATGTCGTGATTCTTTTCTCTAAAAATATTAACTGTATTTTCACAATTCGTTCTTTGAAGCCCTTTTTCGCGAATCCGGATTAATAATATACCTGCTTTTTCACAAGATTTGTCTTTTTTATCGTCTTTGTGTTTGGCATCTGCTTCTTTATGAAAATAAAAACCGTCATATTCTATACCAATCATTAAGTTCTCATTAAAAATATCAATTTCTGTTCTTCCAAAGGACGGATGAAATTTTGAAAAATATCCTTGACTTTTCTTTTCAAAACCTATTTGTGATAAATAAAACAAAACAGTGGCTTCTGGGACAGATATATATGTAAGACTTATATCTGGATGCGAAATATTTCCTATACGGAAATTTTGATAGGATTTGTGCTCCACGGTTGTTCCGTCATCAAATTCGACATCTATATCATCATTAGTTCTGTATTCTTTTATTTTCATCCTCATTCCGTTGCGTGCAAGACTTATTTCACCTTTTCGATTTATTGTTGGTTTTATACAAGATATATAGGGGTGTTTAACATAACCAGATTGAAAACTTTTATAGGTTTTGTTTTTTACAATAACTCCATCTTCAAATTCTATATCTATATCTCGTTTATTTCGATATCCAACAATTTTCATCAATAAACCGTTGCATGCAAGATTCTCTTCTCCAATGCGATTTTTCTTACATTTATCTTGTGGTTTGGTTGGATGTGGAACACATCCTTTTTTAAAACCCGCATATGTTTTATTATAAACAACAACACCGTCTTCAAACTCTATATCTATATCATTGGCTGTTCTGTATTCTTTTATTTTCATCATCAATCCATTTGAAGCACGAACTGTTTCATTTTCTCTTTCTTTTTTAAATGATTTATGTGGTTTGTGTTTGCATGGAACTTTTTTCACTTGTCCTTTTTGAAAATTTTGATAACTTACATGTCTAATAATTGTTCCATCTTCAAACTGCACATCTACATCTCCATATTTACGATACTGTATCAGAGTTATAATTCCTAGTTTGGATTTTACTTGTTCTCCGATATGCCTTTTTTTATAAGACATGTGAGGTGGAGTTATTTGCCCTGCTTGAAATTTCACATATTTTTGATTTTTTATAATGGTTCCGTCTTCGAATTGCACATCCAAGTCGTCCATATTTCTATATCCAACAATCTTCATATTCAGGCCGCAATTAGACATATGTTCTTTCCCTATTCGCTCTTTTTTATTTTTAGTATAGTTGTGTGGATGCCTTATTTCGCCTCTAAGAAAAGAATCATAATTCTTATGGTAAACAATCGTTTCGTCTTCAAATTGGATATCAACATCTCTACAAGTTCTATATGCTATAATAGTCATGAGCATTCCGTTGTTGGCTGTTTTGGTTTCCCCTATTCTTTCTTCTGATTTGTTGTTCGCCATTATATTCTCCTTTGGTTTGTCGTTATTTTTTACACTTTTGTAAATATTTTCTAATTTTTACTGATTTTACATTAACATTTATATTTTTATATGTCAAGTTGTTTTTTATTCTTGATTATTGGGGCTCAATATGATATAATAACAATGGAATGATGTAGAAATATATGTCTTTTCTCTCATACTATAGGTGTAAGAAAAAACAATGGGGTGTTAAAATGGGATATTATGGTCGAGGACTTTTCACCGCCAATACATCTGGCGGGCGAGAGTCGAACTATTATTTATATCAAACAATCAATCAATTATTGTTAGAAGGAGAACGGGAAACGATGAAAATCAATTTAGAAACAGAAGAAATTAAAAGTGTATTATTTGAATTCGAAAGAGAGTTTGGTTATAATTCATATTTGGATACACCGGGTTCAAAAGCAACTTGGTTTTATCACGACAAAGATAGGTATGTACACAGATTTAAGACATTAGACGAAATAGTCTCTCATTTCTTAAAAGAAAACAATGCAAAAGAATTTCAGTTAATTCCTGTTAAGGTCGACAACTCTATGGTGGTTGGATATCGTCTTTTAATGAAAGTAGAGAAGAAGGATAATAATAAGCAACGCATCACCTTACAGTGTAACTAATTAATACATGATTCTTTTTTAAAGGAGGTTGGTCCAATGCAATTCAATTGGATTGAAGAAACAAAAGGTGGATATATGGCTGATACTTTAACGGTTGATAAAAGACATATATTTACAATGATAGCCGGTGCATATGGATATGTGGCTGCATATTATGATAAATCGCTTACTGATTTTGCAGTTGTTTTGCCTTATGGCGAAATCAAAAAAATGGCTCGCATTAAGTATGGGAAAGAAGATTTTGAAACTCAAAGAATCGTTATTAGAGAATATTTTTTGAATGATTATAAGACGAGAGTTTTAAATAAAGATATAGAGTGGGTAGATTATCAAAGAAAAACAGGATGTGTCTCTGTGTGTCGGAAAAACGGAACTGCTATTTTAGAGATTCTGAAAAACAACACCGGTTATACAGTAGATTTCTTAAACTTCAAAAGAAAACATTTGTTACAGATTGAAGTTTGTACGGACTACTGGGCATCTGTTTTAGCAACAGAAAGGTTTGGAGAAGATAATGAAGAAAACAGACTGTTGGTGGCAAAAGAGTTTTTTGTAGAAAAATATCGCGAACAGTTACAAAAACTAAAGAAAGAAATAGAAAAAATGGAAATTTAGGAGGATAAAAAAATGATGCAAGAACTAAAAACAGAAATAACATGGACAGATTATGATTTTTCAAGCGATTGTGCTGCAAGTTTATGGAAAAACGAAATCTGTGTGTTCCGTATTATGACGGCGAGAGATGGATACTACGCAGAATATTTTGATAATGGTTTATTCAGGTCGCCATTTTTGAACTATCATGAAGTAAGCAAGATGGCAAAAGAAAAATTCGGAGAAGATTCAACAGATTGGTTACCGGTTGCGAAAGAATTCTTCGTAGAAGACTATAAAGAACAAGTTGCTAAAAGAAAAAGGCAACTGGAAAATATGAGTCTTTAGGAGGTGTGTGTTATGAGCGTATTGCCTACGAGAGACCTAACAACAAGAGGTCGCATCAAAAGAAACTCCTATTACCACGAACGAAAGCCTTATTCACAAAATGAGTTAGATGAGATGCGTATTTCAGAAGGTTATTCAAAGGAACTAAGAATTAGATTTACGGGAAGAAAAGGAGAAAATCAAGATGATTAATTGGCTTAATTTCATTTTGGGAGAAGCAGAACTACATCTAGAATCAAAAGAAGATGCTGAATTACTGTTAAGTGTTTGTAAAGAAAAGGGTATTGATTGCGATTTTGTTTCTGCAGACGATTTTGAAAAAACACCTTATTGGTATGTGGACAGAATTAACAATGAATTGTGTGTAACACGATACACTTTAGAGTCTGATTATATATGCGAAATTTGGACGGTAAAGGAATATATCGAAAATCATACAAATTAGGAGGCTATCATGGGATTTTTAAGATATATCAAAAAAGACAAACGAAATATAAGAGATATTATGGCCGGTGCGGTCACAAAAGTACGACCGGTTTACTCTCCGCTCGTAGGAGAAGAACCGGGAGGTAATGCAGAAGAATTGTTGAACAAGGATTTGGATATAAAACCGGTCGACGCTGAAATCAGGGAAATTAGTTTGTATGCATAGCGGGAGGTATTGAAATGCGTAGATTTTACAAAAACAATTCAACAATTCCTTATGTTAAAACAGTAAAATCAAAAAAAAGAAGCCTGAAAGAAAATGTGTTTTCTTATCCGCCGGACAGAGATGCTAATTGGGAACCAAAAACATACGGCACTTGTGACCCTGAACTGGATGCTATGGAATTGCCATTCTAAACATATTAAAACAAATATTTAAGGAGGTGTTGTTAATGCAACATTTTTTCAAAGATTATTCGGGTGCACCAAATATTAAAACATTAAAGGTAGAACCTTATGACCCGCATACGAATGTATTTTCATATCCACCAGATGAAAATGAGGGTTGTGTTCGTGGTGAGTGGGGAACATTGGACCCGGAATTAGATGCAATAGAGTTGCCACTCTAAATATACTAAGAAAAGAGAGTTTATTATGATGTTAAGAAAAAGAAAATTATTTGTTTTGATTTCTGTTTTGTTAACACTTGTATTGATTGGTGTGGCTTGTGGCAAGACGGAATCCAAAGAAGACGCTAAAACAAAAGTAGAAAAAGAAGTTGTAGATAAAAAAGACGATAAGGACAAAAACAAAGATATTGTTTCGGATAAAACAGAAGAACTGGTTACAGACACTGAAAATAATACCGAAACAAACAAGGCTGATAAAAAAACGGAAGATGCGGAGGAAGCGGAGAAAACGGAAGACTCAAACAAGAATGAAACAAGTGTTTCGAATAAAACAGAAAACAAAACTGGTGTAGAGTCTTCTGAAAACAAAAACAATACTACGCAATCAACACAAAAACCACAGGAAAATACAAAGAAACCAGTGGAAAGAATCAGTGAAGAAGTAAAATCCGGCGTAGTGCCTTATAAATTTGGTGTAACAAAACAAGATATTACAGTAAATGATTATATGTTATACAGCGATAATTCCAAAGAGTTATTAACAAGTTACACTTATACGACATATGATTCTTCGGGATTCCGTGCAACAGATGCGGAGTTGAAACTGGAAGCAGAATTAGGTGTAACTAGATACAACAATTATTATCAAGAAGTTTTACGGCTTGTAAATAAAATAAGAGCAGAGGCTGGTGTTGGTCCGATGACACTTGATACAACACTTTGCAAGGCAGCCAGTATGCGTGCATTAGAAATGGACTATGCAAATGTAATGTCGCACACCAGACCAAACGGAACTGATTGTTGGACAGTGTTTGATTTTTACAATGTTTCATTTATGACATGTGGTGAAAATGTTGCCGCTGGTCAAACAAGTTCTTCGGCAGTCGTAGAGAGTTGGAAAAACTCACAAGGACATTATGAAAATATGATTAACCCTGCGTTCACAAAACTGGGCGTTGGATATAGTTCGAACGGTGTCGGTAGTATGAAGCACTATTGGTGCCAGTTGTTCACAAACTAGAAAGGAGAAAGAAATGTTAGAAACAAATATACCAATGGATATGCCAAAAAACAGAACTAAATACCGTGCTACCAGAATTAATCCGGAACCTATAGAAGAAAAATTAGAACATCGTTCTGTTTTTCATGACAAAGTGAAGGAATTTGAACACCAATTAGTGTTCGAGTCAAACTCGGAACCATCAAATTTGTTTGAAAGTGCAAAATGGTAAACAAGAAAGGGGTGTTTTTATGAAAACATATTATGACGATGTAGATTATAGCAAGGTTAAATTGATTGACGGCAATGCTTGGATTCGAAGATTGCTGGAGGAAAAAGAAGAGACAACAAATAAAAAGAGAAAAACATATCTGCAAATTATGATTAACAGTATCGAGTGCCAACCGAATGTGGATAAGGAAACGGCGCTAAAATACGCAGAATCGCAAAAAAAATAGGTGTATTATGGCAAAAAGACAAGAAACAATTGAAATAGAAAAAGTATTACATAGAAAATGTAAAAAACAAAGACTTTACGGTTGCGAAGAGGTAACTATTGGTTTTGCAAACAATGGACATGGTAATGAAGTGGTGGATTTTTGTACAATGGACAGCGAAGGAACCCTTTGCTGTTATGAAATCAAGGTTACTCTTGCAGATTTAAAATCCAAGGCAAAAAAATCGTGGTATGGTCATTACAATTATCTGTTTGTGACAGAAGAATTGTGGGATAAAATATGTGAAGATATTGATTCTTACATTCCAAAACATGTTGGGGTTGCAATTCCGAATCCGAATAGATGGTCTGTTAGTGGTGTATCAGTGGTAAAGCAGGCAAGAAGACAGAATTTAACTATGGAAGAATCGTCTATGTTAAAAGAATCTTTGGTTCGAAGCCTTTATTTCAAAATGGACAAATACAGAGAAACATCTGACATTTCCACAGTATCTAAATTAAAAAGCGAATTAAGAGCAAGTGAAAAAGATGCGAAGATGTGGATGAACGAAGCAACAACACACAGATTTACTTTGGAAAGATTAGAAAGGGCATTGAGGTTGTATTACGGGCAAGATATTGATTTTATAGAATTAGTACCTCAAATCACACAAAGAACTTATACTTTACCTGAAAAGATTGAATTACAATTAAATGATAACGGTCAAAAATACAATCAAAGAGTAGAAGAGTTAAAAAAAATTGAGGAGGAAACGGAATGAAAAAGAGATTATTAAGCGTTTTGCTATGCGTGCTTATGGTTACAACCTTGCTTATTGGCTGTGGAAACAAAAATAAGAGTGATTGGACAGAAGAAAAAGAAGAAACAAAAACAGTAGAAGAGATTGCAGAGGAAAGTGTGTCTGACAGATTTAAAATTATTGGAACATGCAGTAATCTCGAATTGGATGTTACATTATATTATGACACCGTTACAAAATGGGTATATCAGTCTGTAGACAGCGGAGACGAAGGCGGAATATTGCCATTGCTTTCATATGATGGAACCACGCCTGCCAAATATAATTCGGAAACTGGAGAAATTGAATACTAGGAGGTGTTTCTAATGATAAAAGAGTTTGATAAGAAATTTGCAGATTTGATTGACGAGAGTGTACCAAGAGTAACGCTGGAATCAAAAGAAGAGCGTCGGTACAATAAGAAAAATTCTGGCAAAACGGTGGAGACTGATTTTGTTAAAAACTACTGTGCCGAATATTAGGGGGTTTATATGAAAAATTATAAGGATTATGGGTACTTTTATACATTTGTGTATGCTATATTTATTGCCGGATTGTCTGTGTTTTTAGTTAATAATCAACAGGATAGTTACGAAAGTATATGGAAAACAATCTGGAATTATTTCATTCCGGTCATTGGTCTTATTGTTGTCGCTTCTTTTGGAGTATATGAATGGTATACTACATACACAAAAAGAAAAAGGTACAAAAATATAAGAAAAAATGGAACGAAATACGAGGGTCAAGTATTAAATGTAAAGAAAACAAAACGGGTTACAGGTGGTCGCAGAGAAGAAGACTATTCGTATGTTATCACATACAAAGACGAAACTGGTGCCAGGGTTTTTGAAACATCGGCTTTAAATTTTGTTCCGGATGAAAAAGCAACCTTATTAGAGGGTTCTGAAAATCCAGTTATTTGTGATGTATATGAATTGGGAGAGTCACAAATAGCAGAAAATTTTAGAAAAGCAAAATAATTTTAAAAAAATATTGACAAATACAGGAAAATATTGTATAGTATAATTGTCATCGTTGATGACTCCTTTCTTTGGCATGAGTTACATATAAACGCGGTACACACAACCGGTGGATAAAAGTGTGAAACAAACGGCTTCTAAGAGGAAGTCGTTTTTGTTTTGCTAAATTATATCTATTTTTCCAAAATTTGTTGCATTTTTGCATCATATGCGCTATATTAAAAACAGAAATTCAGAAGGGGATGTGTAACGTGGTTTCGCTAACAACGAGTGATATAAGCACTGTTTTTCTTGCTATGTTTTTACTATTATTATCCGCGTTTTTAGGTGGAAAGATATTTGAAAAAATAAAAGCACCGAAAGTAGTTGGAGAAATACTGGGCGGTATGATTTTGGGCGGAAGCGGTGTAGGACTTTTGTTTCCAGAGTTTATGTCGTCTTTGTTAAATGGTTTTCCTGAGGAAGGAAAAGTATTAAACTTGCTTTATCAGTTGGGGCTTGTGTTCTTGATGTTTTCGTCGGGATTTAACACGAACATTACCATCACAAAGAAAAACGCAAAGAACTATGGTTTATTATTCTTTGGTGCAACAATAATTCCGATGCTGGCCGCGATTCCGTTTGTCGATATGTTTTACAATAACTTTGTGGGAAGTTCTCCAAACAAGATTTCTTTTACATTAGTATTTATTATATCTGCAGCGATTACATCAATTCCGGTTATTTCAAAAATATTTTTCGACATCGAAATGATGAATACCAAATATTCTAATATGGTGCTGACTGTTTCAACAATACAAGATTTGTGTTTATGGATATTACTAAACATCGCAATCAGTATTATAGAAACTGGTAAGTTTGAACTGGTATCATTATTTACAACAACAATGCTTACAATGGGGTTGTTATTGTTTGCTAATGTGATAAAATACTTTATTGAAAAGTATCAATTAAAAACACAAAAGAATGTATTATCGGTTAGTTTTCTAGTATTGTTTTTTGTGATTTTTGTGCTATCCAAACTCAATATCAATATTATGTATTCTGCTTTCATTGGTGGTTATTTGATGCGAGCATTGTTACCGGAGAACAATAAAAATATTGCGAACATAAAAGATTTTGCGTTTTCATTGTTTGTACCGATTTATTTCGCTCTTGTTGGTGTTCAGTTAGATGTGGTACATAATTTTTCACTTGCGAGATTTGTTGTATTTTTCGTAATTGCGTTTGGTTTAGAATTTATAGGCACGAGCGGAATAATGTTGTTTTCAAAGTTCAAAAAGAAAACGGTTATCAGTCTTGGAATCACAATGAATGCACGTGGCGGTCCCGGAATTGTATTAGCAACAACGGCTTTTGCATATAACATTATCAATATCGAGTTCTTTACCGTTTTGATATTAACTACAATGTTATCTTCGACAATTGCTGGATACTGGTTGCAACATTATAAAGAAGAAATTAAGGATGAAGGGTAGAAAAATGATTAATAATAATATTTTAGAAATAGATGAAATATTAGATACACAAAGGTTTTCGGTTGGAAAAAAGGTTAGAATTGCATCGGGAGATTCGTGCTATCCTACGTATTCGGATTGGAGCGGTATTCAAGAGTATAAGGACCGATTTATAAAAGGTTCATTACCAGAAAAAGGCGAAGAATATCGTATTATCAAAATTGCTATGCACGATTGGTTCCATGAAAGAATATATGTAGTTGAACATATTGCGACAAAACAAGTGTTCATGATGAGTCGTTTAGGACTTCATATGACAAGTGAAGATACTTTGTTGGTATAATATTAAAAATAAAAAAGGAGATAAATCTTATGGGAATGTATGATACTTTTAATGGGGAACAGGCAAAATGCTTTTTTGTACCGTGTGGTTCTATTAACAGAGATTCAAAAGAATTAAATGATGTGCATTTATCTTATTACACAAGTGGCGGAAGATTAAGATATTTCGCTATTGGCGACGAGGTGCCATATAAAACACCGTACTATAATTACGGAAAAGACTTTGTAATTTTTGATTATCGCATGTTTCTTGATTGTGCTATGCCGGAGGCTATCATTATCAGAAACGGAAAGTTGGTTGCAACAATACCGGCCGATGAAGTAACAGACGAAGATATAAAGAATATTCCGATGTTTGTAAATAACTACGGCGATATCTTAAATATCACTTCCGCGAACGACTTGCTTTTAATTGTAAAAGAATATAAAAAAGCAAGAGAAGATTATGACGATTTGCACGAAAAGTATGAAAAAGAATTGGGTTGTGAAAATCTATTCGGTCGCAGGGAAGAACTCAAAACAATGAGCGAAGAAGAGGTTGCACATTTGTTCGATTTAGCAGAGCAAGTAAGAACCCGTGCCTTTGATGAGACATATCGTATTGCAAATAATAAATGGTATTGTGAAAATGAAGAAAAAAACAGAGCCGTTCACGGAGGATTTACATTTGGATATATGTATGATAATCTAACTGGTGATTATATGGATGAATGGGAAAAACACAAAGCGGTTAAGTTATTAAAAGAAAAAATGGAAGAAGATGGGGAGTCTTATGAAGAAGGTTTTGAAAAATATATCCAATGGGTAAAAGACGGCGACATTGGATTAGATGAAAATGGGATAAGAGTCTTGTTCGAAAAATATGAGAAAGAACCGACTAAGGAAGTAGAAAAAGCCTATTTAGAATCAAGAAATTATCAGTTTTACTTGATGATTCATAAGGACAAATAATAATTATTATGGTCGTTTTAGAACTGTAGGAGACAGTACTAAGACGACTGTATTTTTTTAAAAATTTTCTTGACAGGTACGCTAAAAGGTGTTAAACTCTTATTGAGGCTCAATAAGTAAGGTTGGTTAGTGGATGTTTCCAAAATGGAAAATACCACAAAATTTGTTTAACCAAAAAATAGAATACGGAAGAAAAATGAGTCCGTAGAAGAAAAAAGGAGGAAATATTATGGTAAACAAAATCATTGATTTCTTTGAGGGTTTCTATGATGAAAAAGGAAACTTTAATACAAAGAGATTGAAAAACACAATTTTAGTAGCATTTATAGTTATTTTCGGTATTGTATCGATATTTGCATCGATGTATACGCTGAATGAAAACGAAAGTGCCGTTGTTAAAACATACGGTTCCGTACAGGTTGTGGACAAACCTGGTTTGAATTTCAAAATTCCGTACATACAGAAAGTAACAAAGGTAAGTAAGGCTTCCAAGGAATTTGCCGTTGGTTATGATATTAAGACCGAAGAATCCATTTATAAAGAGTCATTTATGATTACCAGCGACTACAACTTTGTAAATGTTGATTTCTATTTTGAGGCACAGGTTACAGACCCGATTAAATATCTTTATGCATCGGACAATCCTGAGGTGATTGTTGAAAATCTGGCTCAAAGTTACATTCGTGATACAATCGGTACACGAACAGTAGATGAGGTTTTAACGACCGGTAAATACGAAATTCAATCTGAGATTAAAGAACTGTTACAAAAAAGATTGGATAAAGAAGATATTGGAATTCAAATTACAAACGCAATTATTCAAGATGCTGAGGTGCCAACGGCTGATGTTGCGAAAGCATTTAAGAATGTGGAAGATGCGAAACAGGGCATGGATACTGCTATCAATAACGCAAATGCAGATAAGAATACAAGAATTCCTCAGGCAAACGCAAAGGCCGATAAAATTTTAAAAGACGCTGAGGCGGACAAGCAATCCCGTATTGCTAATGCACAGGGACAAGTTTCTCGTTTCAACCAATTATATGCAGAATATGTAAAATTCCCATTGGTAACAAAGGAACGTATGTTCTATGAAGCGATTGAAGAAGTTTTACCGGGTATGAAAATTTACATTACAGATGGAAATACGCAAAGCGTTCTTCCGTTAGAAAAATTTGCGGATTTAAACAAGGAGGAAAATTAGTATGAAAAAAACGATTATTGGAAGTATACTTGGTGTTTTAGCCATCATTTTACTAGCATCGGCAATGGTTGTTACAAAGCCGGGAGAATTTCGCGTAATTAAACAATTTGGTAAAATTGTTCGCGTGGAACAAAACAAGGGCGACAAACTGGGTGTTAGTTGGAAAATTCCGTTTTTTCAATCTGAAACATCTATCAGTTCTAAAATGAGATTAAGCGACCTTGCTCCAAGCGATGTTATGACATCGGACAAGAAATCTATGATTTCAGACTGTTTCGTTATGTGGCATGTGACGGATGCGACTGCGTTCACTAAGAAATTAAGTGGTTCAGAGCAGGCGGCAGAATCGCGTATTAGTTCAAATGTATACAATACCTTAAAAAATGTTATCAGTAGTTTAACACAAGAAGAAGTAATTTCCGGTAGAGACGGAGAACTTGCAGAAATGTTAACGAAAAAATTAGACAATAAAAACCTTGCGAATTATGGAATTAAAGTAGAAAAAATTGAAACAAAAATGCTTGATTTACCAGAAGAAAACAAGGCGGCTGTATACAATCGTATGATTTCAGAACGTAATAATATTGCGGCTTCGTATACTGCACAGGGCGAGCAAGAGGCTCAACAAATCAAAAACGCAACCGACCAGGAAGTGGAAATTATTATCGCACAGGCCCAAAAACAGGCTGATACACTTGTGGCAGAAGGTGAAGCGGAATATATGAAGATTTTAAGCACGGCTTATAATAATGCAGACAAGGCTGACTTTTACAGTTTCGTAAGACAACTTGACGCAATCAAGGCTACTTTAAAAGATGGTGATAACACCATTGTTCTTGATAAAGATTCGCCGATTGCACAAATATTCTATTAAGACACATATAAGGGTCGGGGCTTTTTGGTCCCGACTTTTTGTATAATCAAATAAGGAGAAATTTATGATAAAAGTAGATTTACATTGTCATCTAGACGGTTCACTGGATATAGACTTCGTACATCAAACACTCAAAAACCAGGGAGTTTTTGTTCACAAAAAAGATTTAGACGAAAAACTGAAAGTGCAAGAAGACTGTTCCAGTCTAACTGAATATCTGGAAAAATTCAACATTCCACTTCGTTGTACACAGACGAAAGATGATTTAGAAAATGCTGCTTATTGGATGATTCGAAATGCATCAAAGGAAGGGGTTAAATACATTGAGGTTCGATTTGCACCGATGCTTCATACAAGGAACGGGCTGACTTGCACGGAGGTTGTAGAAAGCGTATATAAAGGGCTTTCAGAAGCGAGTAAAGAGTGTGGCGTGTTTTCGTCTATTATTGTATGTGCGATGCGTCATCATTCGGTAGAAAAGAATCTGCAAATGTTACAAGAAATAAGGAGATTTATCGGAAACGAAGTTTGTGCATTGGATTTAGCGGGAGATGAATCGGTGTATCCAACAAAGTTGTTTAGAGAGTTATTTGTACGGGCAAAAGAATGGAATATTCCCTTTACAATTCATTCCGGGGAATGTGGAAGCGTAGAAAACATAAAAGAAGCAATAGAACTGGGAGCAAAACGAATCGGACACGGTATTGCCTTACAAAAAAGCCCAGAACTTAGAAAATTATGCAGAGAAAAAAGTGTTGGAATAGAGATGTGTCCAACCAGCAATCTGCAGACAAAATCGGTTGATACTTTGGAACAGTATCCATTGAAACAATTTTTAGAAGAAGGATTGTTAGTGTCTATCAACACAGATAATCGAACAGTTAGTAATACAACTGTGTCAGAAGAAGAAAAATTAGTACAAAAAGGTCTGGGTGTTTCTGATGAAATGATACTTGGGTGTACGAGGAATGCTATAGCAACTTCGTTTGCGACAGATGTTGTAAAAAAGCAGTTATACGAAATGTTGGAATGATGTACTGTATAGGAAAATGTACTATATTTTAGACCAAAAATAAATTTTCTCTCATACTATAAACGAGATGCATTAGTACAAAAAAGGAGAAAAATATGAAAAACAAAACCTTTTTTCATAGTGTAAAATGTGCAATAAAAGGGTTGGTAACTGCAATTAAGGAAGAAAAAAATTACTGGATATACTTCTTACATATCGCAATAACATTACCTATCAATATTTTGCTAAATTTTACTATGATAGAATTTTTAACATATGGAATTACAATCGCTTGCGTGTTTGGTGCAGAATGCTTCAATACAGCCATTGAACGAATTTGTAATTTTTTAACAGAAGAATATAACGAAAAAATAGGGGTTATTAAGGACCTTGGTTCCGCGGGTGTATTATGTTGCGGATTTGCTTTTTATATAACAGAAATTGTTTTGATTGGAATGAGGATATTTTGATTATAGGAATGTATTTAACAATGTCGCCACTTATCGCAAGTGGTGTGGCAAATATGATTTTTACGAAAACAAAATTGTATAAAGAACACAAGTCTCCAATTGATGGGGGTAAAGAATTGAAAGATGGGAATAGGATTTTTGGAGAGAATAAAACTTGGCTTGGATTTCTTTCTATGATGTTGTTTTCTATATTGTTTCAGATGTTATGTGGAGCATTGTGTAACTGTTTCAATATAAATAAATGGAATGATTTTTATGTTTCAAATCCGAATATTATGTCAATGAGTATCTTGTTTGGATTCTGTATTGGTTTTGCATATATGATATTTGAGTTGCCTAACAGTTTTATAAAAAGACGATTAAATATCAAGCCGGGACAACACGGTAACGGATTTATTGGAAAACTTTTTTTTATTGTAGACCAATTTGATTCTATGGTGGGGGTAATGTTGGTTCTATATCTTTTCACCGATATATCTTTCCTAAAAATGATTGGATATATTTTTGTAGGAGCATTTACCCACTTATTTATCAATATAATTTTACGATTTTTGAAAGTGAGGAAAAATTTATGAAAAAGAAACTGATTGGGGTTTATAACCCTTCTATAATTTTAACTTATATAGGGGTGGCTTGCTCTTTATTTGGCATTATGATGCTAATGGGTGTCGGATTGGATGGTTCAATAGATACAATGAGAATCGCAATGATTATGCTCGTAATTGCCGGTGTGTGCGACATGTTTGACGGAACTGTAGCACGAATGTGCAAAAGAACCGAGCAAGAAAAAGAATTTGGCGTACAACTGGATAGTCTTGCTGATGTAGTATCATTCGGTGTATTCCCGGCGTGTATTTTAATCAAAATGGCATCTCGGGTAAATATATATACATATATTATTGCTTTCTTTTATATTTTTTCCGGCATTATGAGGCTTGGATGGTTCAATGTAACAACGGAAGAAAACAAGGGTTTTTATCAGGGTTTACCAATTACTTTTTCAGCAATAATTTTCCCTGTATTATATATTGTTTTTAGATTACTTAAAGTTGATTTCTGGATGAGTTTTTGTTTTGAAGTTGCCTATATGGTTGTGTCTTATTTGTTTATCAAGAATTTCAAGATGAAAAAGATGGGAATAAAAATGTGTATTGCACTTGCGGTGGTATCAATAGGTGCAATTGTTGCACTTTGTCTTTTCTAAAAGTGCAAAAATTATAATATAGTATAATTTAGAAGGGGAATATGGATTATGTTAACAAGAAAAGAAGAAAAATTGATAAGAAAATATGAGTTAATGTCGCAATTGGGTCTACCTGCTATGTTATTGGCTTTTGCTTCGCCTTTTGTGTGGTTGGTCTTATGTGTGATTGAAAGCCTTGTTTTTCATACAAAAAATACCAATATGACTGGAATGTATATTATGTTGGGTGTTGTTGTTTTTTACATTGTTGTGTTTGCATATAGTGTTCTCGGTGTACAGTGTGGAATGAGAGGTAGAAAATGGAGAACTATTGTGGATAAATCCATGGTGCAATATATTCAAGGGAACCATACTGCAGAAATTGGTGTTGCACTAGGCACACGGGCTGTCGGGAATTTGATGTCACAATCATCAAATAAAGCGGTTCAAAACTTGGGTAAGGGAGCACAGATTGCTTCCACAATGATTACAGTGGATGTTGTAGATAATATTACCGAGGAGCAACAAGACAATGTTGACTCTGTGTTAAAAGCAAATAATATGAAACCACGCAAGCGTTCGCTTTTAAAAACCGCAATTATGTGGATGCCGGTTCTGATATTACTAATCGCTTACATTCCGATTTTTGCAAGTGCGAACGAATATTCAAAAGAACAAATTCGTGTCTGCTCGGAAACATTGGATAAATTAGAAAGGTCGCTATCTGAGGTGTGTGAATATGTGTCGGCCGATGACCCGACAGAATACTTCGATACAGATGGATACACTATAACCGGCTATGTTAGAGATGTTGGAGAAAAATACAATTCGCGAATTACTATAGAAATAGACGGAGAGGGCGTTGTAAAAGAAGTATCATATTGGTTTCATGTGGATGACACAAAATCAAAAGAGGAAAATCTGGACTATGTCAATACGGATATGTTAATATTACACGCAGGATTTAAATCCGGTGATACAGAAGTTGCTTCCGATGTATTTGTCGATACAAACGAAATTCCGTCTTCTTACAAAGATGCATATGTATCATTAAAAAGCGAAGAAAAAATACACGAAAATATGGATATTGAAAATAATATAAAAGTGACTTATGGATATGCTCCGGTTGAAGATTATAATGATACGGCATATTTGTATTTCATTTTAGAGGTAGAAGAATAAGGAGAAAATAAAATGGAAAAATATTTTGTTGATATCACATTGGAAAACGGAGAAATAGAAAAACTCACTGTTTTTTGTAAAAACAGAGTGGACGCTCTTCGAAAAACGGCGAAATATTGCAAAGAAAAGTTGGAAAATAATAGAGTCGCAAATGTTGTTTTTCGTCGAACAGAGTGGTCTGACAAACCTTACATTATTAAAAGTGTAGATTGTGAATAGGGAGAAAATCATGTTTCATTTAGATAAACACAAGAAAAGAATATACGAGATTATGCAAATAGGTCAGGTACAAGACACAGCGTGCAGAGCCTTTGATGTTTTTATCGCAATTGTTATCTTTTTAAACCTATTTGTTACCCTGTTTGGAACCTTTGATGAGGCTTTACCGTATAAGGGTGTTTTATATGTGATTGAGGCTGTCACCGTCGGGGTGTTTATTATTGAGTATATCTTGCGCATATGGACGGCAGAGTGTAGATACCCAGACAGACCGAAATGGAAAGCCGGTCTTTCATTTATGTTTTCATTTTTCGGAATTATTGATTTTCTAACCATATTTATATTCTTTTTGCCGATGTTCTTTTCTTCCGGTATTGTGGCGTTCAGAATGTTAAAAGTGGCAAGAATTTTTAATTTGTTTAAGGCAAATAAATATAATGATTCTTTCACTATTATTACTGATGTATTGAAAGAAAAGAGAAACCAATTGTTTTCGTCTATCTTTATCATATTGGTGCTTATGATTGCTTCGTCGCTGTGTATGTATAGTTTAGAACACGAGGCTCAACCGGAAGTATTTAAAAACGCTTTTTCTGGCATTTGGTGGTCGGTGTCTACACTTTTGACGGTTGGATATGGAGATATCTATCCGGTGACGGCACTTGGAAGAATTATGGCAATTGTAATTTCGTTCCTGGGCGTTGGAATGGTTGCAATCCCTACAGGTATTTTATCAGCCGGTTTCATAGAATATCAGACAAGATTAAAAACAAGAAATTCTTATATGGACGAAACAAATGTTCGATTTGTGGTGATAAAGGTTACAACAAAGCATCCGTTTAATGGAAAAACAATTCAAGAAATTTCTATTCCGGAGGGGCTTATTGTAGCGGTTGTGATTCGTGATGATGAGACATTGTTGCCAAAGGGTAATTTGGTTCTTCAAACTGGAGACAAATTAGTACTTGGTGCTGAGGCATTCCGTGATGATTTGGGAATTGTATTAAAAGAAATTACAATCAAGGAAAAACACCCATGGAATGGAGATAAGATAAAAACTTTGGATATTTCAAGGCAGACATTGATACTGGTTATTCGGAGAGGCAATAAGATAATCATTCCTAATGGCGAAACTGTTATAAAAACTGGCGATGTTTTGTTTGTATATTCAAAAAAAGACATAGATGAAATTATAGAAGGAATTGATGTGGATTTATAATTATGCAGTATTATGATAGAAAGAAACAAGAAATAGTAGAAGAAATTGAATATCAGAAAAAACTGCTAGAGTTTTTGTATCATACAAAGCCTGGTCGATTATTGTTAAAACTATTTGTTGCTAGACCTTGGTTTAGTAATCTAAGGGCTTTATATCAACGGTCAAGATGGTCAAAAAAAGACATAAAACCATTCGTTGAAAAACACCACATAGATACAGTAAAATGGGATTTGTCAGAATTTTGTTCTTTTAATGATTTTTTTATAAGAAAAGACCTAGATATTCCTATTATTGAAGACAAAGAATCTTTAATAGCAATAGCCGATGCAAAATTGATGACATACCATGTGTCAAATAATTTAATGTTTATAATTAAGAATACGGTGTATTCGGTAGAAGATATATTGGGGTCGGCGGAGAAAGCGGAGTGTTTTGAAGGTGGCACATGTCTTGTATATCGTTTAGCGGTAAACGATTACCACAGATATCATTATTTGGATAACGGCTCGTTAATTAGTGCTAAAAAAATAAATGGAGAGTTACATACAGTTCGACCAATATCGGAAGAATACAAGGTTTTTACAAGGAACACAAGAGTTGTTAATATGTTGAAAACAGAAAACTTCGGTACGGTTGCTCAGGTAGAGGTTGGGGCTCTGCTGGTTGGAAAAATTGTGAACCACAAAAAGAAAACATTCCGAAAGAATGAAGAAAAAGGATATTTTGAATTTGGAGGTTCCACAATTGTTGTTTTTATTGAAAAAGATGTGGAACTGGATGAAGATATTAAAAAGATGAACGCTTCTGGCATCGAAGTACAAGTAACAATAGGAAGTAAAATAGGAAAAGTTAAGGAGGATTACAATGAACATTAAAAACGGAATTAAAACATCAGGAAAAGTTGTGGAATTAAACGCAGGGGGATTAAACCTACCTACAGTAATAAAGGTTGAATTCGAAGTGAAGGAAAAGAAATACACGGTAAGAGAAACCTTAAAATTAAAGTCAGAACCTATTAAACTTGGTTTTTTGACAATTGGTCAAAGAAAAAGACCTAAAATTGGAAAAGTAGAAATAGGAGATAGTTTGTTAGTTATATATAGTCCGGGAAACCCGGCAAGGGCACACATATTGGGCAATGACGGTGCTATGAATTGTTAGGGGGTCTTGCAATGCTGAAAAGATTAAACATTTATTTTAAGGAAATGTATCCGATTATCCCTAGATTTTTTCTGGGGTTAATTGTGTTTTTTGAAATTTATTTCATCGTACTTTGTAATAACGGAATTACAGATTTTAAGGTCGGACCTGCAGAAATTATTTGTGGGTTTACTGTATTTAGTTTCCTATGTTGGTTACGTATCGCTGATGATTTTAAGGATTATGAATTGGATTGTCGTTTGTTTGCTCACCGACCGTTGCCGTCTGGAAGAGTAACAAAAAAAGACCTTAAAACATTCCTGTGTTTTTTGATTCCTATTACATTGTTATTAAACATTGTTTTTTGTTGGGATAACTTTTTATTCTGTTTTATTCTTTATACATATGGTTCACTGATGGCTATCTGGTTTTTCCAGAAACATAAAATACAAAAGTCGTTACCTATGGCACTGATTACTCATAATCCGGTGCAGATGATTATGAATATTTATGTTATTTCATTTGCGGTAATTAAATATGATTTGCCGGTGTTTACATTGACAAACTTTCTTGCGGTATTTACTTTATATTTTCCTGCTCTCATATGGGAAGTGTCAAGAAAAATTCGTGCACCGAAAGACGAAACAGAATATGTTACATACAGTAAATTATTTGGATATAAAAAGGCTACAAATTTTGTTCTTGTGGTAACACTGATTGATATTGTGACAAACTTCATTCTGGTGTGGAATCTGAATAAAATTTCAGTTGCGGCACTTGCCTTATTGGTTTCTTGGATGACTTGGAAATTTATTCAGTTCAAAAAAGACCCTGAAAAGTTCAAACTTGTAACCATTGTTGAGAGATATACATACGTTCAAGAATTGATTATGATTGCCACAATTGTGGTGTTTTTGCTGTGTGGTAAAATCTAGTAGTTATTAACCAGAGGGGAGAAATAATTTTGAAAGCACAGAATTTAGAAATACTTAAAAATCACGGTTTTCCGGTACCAAAGTTTATTACTGTGAAACGCGTGGAAGAACTAACTCCAACACAGATGTTTTTATTAAAAGATGACTTAACTTACGCGGTTAGGTCATCTTTTGGTGCTGAAGATAGTACTGACTCTTCTTTTGCCGGACAATTCGATACTTTGTTAAATGTAAATAAACAAGACTTAAAAGAAGCAGTTAAAACCGTGTTAAACAGTGTTAATAAAGATAATGTTTTTGTTTATAGCGGAGCAAGAAATACATCTGCGGGAGAAAATGCTTGTGTTATTATTCAGGAAATGATAAATGCGGATTATTCGGGTGTGGTGTTCACGGCAAATCCGCTTGGTGTTTTGAATGAAACTGTTGTTGTGGTTGGTAAAGGTCTTGGATGCAATGTAGTTGAAGATAAAATTGATACAACCACTTATTACTATAATCAAGATGATGATTTGTATTACAGTGAAAAACACGGAAACTCTCCAGAAATCAAGGAACATCTGCTAGTTCAATTGATTGAAACGGCAAAAAAAATAAAGTGTACATTGGGTTACGAAGTGGACATTGAATATGCACTTAAAGACGAAAAAGTGTACATTCTGCAGGCAAGACCAATTACCACATTGGATTTTAGTTGTCCAATTATATTGGATAACAGTAATATTGTGGAAAGTTATCCGGGGGTTTCACTCCCGTTAACACAGGACTTTGTGAAATCTATCTATCACGATATTTTTTATAACTGTGTTCTTCGTATTACGGAAGATAAAGAGTTGGTAGATGGCATGGATGTCTATTTACAGGATATGGTTGATGTTGCAAACTGGAGAATATACTATCGTATCAGTAATTGGTACGCCGTCTTAAAACTGCTGCCAATGTCAAACAAAATCATTCCGATGTGGCAGAAAATGTTAGGTGTTAGTAATACCTCTGTTTCCGCGCCGGACGTGAAAGTAAATGCAAAAACAAAAAGAAAAATCATTCGTTCTTTCATAAAGTATTTAAGAAAAACACCGGAACTGATGTCGGATTTGAATGAACGATTCACGAACAGGCTCCCAGAATACAGGAAAGCCATTTTTGAAAGCAACACCAGGAAAGAATTATTGAATGTGTACGAAACCATTAAGACAGAAATATTAAGTGATTGGGATATTACTTTAATTAATGATATGTATACCTTTATCTATACTGCATTAGCCGGAAATAAAAACAAGGCAGTGTTGGCCAATATTAAAAACTTGGAAAGCATGAAACCGGTATATGGTATCAACGAACTCGTAAAAATTGCTCAATCCGAGGGGTTAAGTTCTGAATCCTATGTTAATTCAGCGGTTGAGTACATAAAAACCTATGGCGACCGCTGTTTAAATGAACTTAAACTGGAAACTCGTACTTATCGCACGAATCCGGAACTATTAAACAAGTGTGTTATCAGTAGATTAGAATCCGGCATTATAGATATGGAAAAAGAAAGTGAAAATATTGCTGGAAATGGTTTTGTAAAAAAAGCAAAATACGGAATTGAAAACCGTGAAGTATCCAGAATGAACAGAAGTCGCATTTTTGGTCTAAGTAGGGAAATATTCTTGAAAATCGGACAAGATTTATTTGACGCGCGTCAAATAAAATCAAAAGAAGATGTTTTCTACTTACATATAGATGAGTTATTGGACCGTGAAACCGATTTTAGAAAATTAGTAGAAAAGAGAAAATGTCAGGAACATATGTATCAAAACACACCGGCATACAGCAGGCTGGTTTTTGCAGAACGGATTATAAACAAGTATATACGTTCTGCACAGAATGGAATTCTTCATCAATCAGATGAACTTATGGGAATTGCTACCTCAACTGGAAAAGTAACAGGGGAGGTTTTGGTAATAGATATTCCAGATGATACGATTGATACAACGGGAAAAATACTGGTAACAAAGTCAACGGACCCTGGCTGGGTATTTCTCATTCAAAATGCAGTCGGCATTATTGCCGAAAAAGGCTCCTTATTGAGCCATACGGCGATTATATCCAGAGAGTTACATAAGCCGGCCGTGGTTAATGTGAAAGATTGTACTAAGTTATTAAAAACCGGTGATGTGATTGAGTTGGATGCATATACGGGGGTAATAAAAAAGATATGATAAAGAAAAAAAGTGTTTATAGGTGTAAAAAAGTATATACAAGTAAGGAAAAAATATTGTTTTTATCATTACCAAGCAAATTATACAAGGATGTTTGCCCGCAAAATTATCAAGAAGAACAAGACTTATTAAATAGAATCCATGTATTAAGCAACGATTTCGAACTGGTTCCTTATGTGGTTGTCAACTCTTTGGGTAAGGCTGTGTGTCGTTGTGCGGTTACTTATTATCCTGATGATGAAGTCGCCTATGTAGGATTTTTTGAGGCATGCGATAATTTAGATGCTGTTAGAGTATTGTTTGATACTGTGGAAAAAGATGTTCTGAAAAAAGGAAGAAATAAAATAGTTGGTCCTGTAAACGCATCTATTTTTATCGGATATCGTTTCAAAGTAGACAATTTTAACAGAATCTATACGGGAGAGCCGTACAATAAACCTTATTACAAGGAATTATGGGAACAATGTGGATTCCAAGTATCTGATACTTATGTGTCAAATTTTTTGAGAAAAGTTACAGAAAATGATAATGATGAGTTCTTGGAAAAGATATATAATAGATATAAAAGAAAAGGATATGAATTTATCAGTCCGTCTGCATTTACATTCAAAAAACGCTTGAAAGATATATACGCATTAATGATGAATTTGTATTCCGGTTTTTCTGGATACAAGATAATAACAGAAAAGCAGTTTATGAAAATGTTTTCTTACTTAAAGCACATCTTAAATTATGATATGGTAAAACTGGTATATCACAAGGATAAATTACAGGCGTTTTGTGTTGCTGTTCCTAATTACAGGGAATTGTCTATAGGGGATACATCTGTATCAGATGTCATAAAAATGATGAAAACAAAGAGAAAACCTGATGAATATGTAATTTTGTATGTGGGTGCAGACCAGTCGTCGCCGGGACTTGGTGGTGCATTAATGCATCTTATAAAGAATTTATTATATGAAAATCAATGCACATCGGTTGGCGCGCTTGTAAAAGAAGGGAATGTTTCCGGAGAATATTTTGATTTTCTATACACAGATAAAACTCATTATGAACTTTTTGAAAAAGTTTTAGAAAAATAGTTGACAAAATTTGGAAGTGGTATTATAATGCAATTGTATTGTTCGTTTTGTGTTTTTGTTATCATGATTTTCTCCTTTCTTTTGTGGAATAGAGAAAGAAAGCGACTCCGTGTTAGTGGGGTCGTTTTTCATTGTTGAAAAAGTCTTAAAAATAGTTGACAAAGAACTGAAAATATATTATAATACAAAAGAACACTCCTAAATGGATTGTTTACGGG
>JAEIGA010002018.1_pt1 | contig 32291 bp, 30 predicted proteins | sample 9270691 | NCBI WGS metagenome assembly JAEIGA01 (sample SAMN17057246, study PRJNA624740) | gut metagenome | biome: biome; isolation source: fecal sample | host: Bos grunniens | place: China: Xizang | collected 2019 | reverse complement strand
TTTTTCTTTTTCCATCTCTTCTCTATCATCATAAGAGGCTTGCCACATTGCGCTTTCCCACTTGTCATCATCCCACAACCTCTTGTTCTGCTGAATTTCTCGGTCTTCGAAAGGCGTACCTACAAAAGATACTTCGTCTACAACAGACAAAAGCGGATTGCCTGTGCCACGACAAGAAACTCTTTCCCATCCTTTCAGAATCTTAGGAACAGGGCCAAACATCTTTTCAATATCCTTCCAATTCTCAGGAACCCACTTAATTTCAATAGAGGGAGACTTTCTGTTAATGGGACACTGCAAACTATAGAATCTACCGTCAGACACAACAGGATTCAGAGGGCATGCATTAGCGCCCCACGCATCGGTCTTATAAATGTTAATATGCTCGGCAAACTCCTTTTCTTCCTCGGTAAGTTCTGCTTTAGCATACACTTTGGCCATGAGGTGGAAAATCTTATCCTTGTTGGATTTAATCTGGGCCTGATACCACAGATAGATGCCATTATAACCACCTGCGCGTCTCAGCTCTTCGCACATCTGGTCTCGAATATATTCAGCAAGCTGTTCTCTTGCCTTTTTATAGGCAACCAGCTTCATATGCTTTTCCGTAGAAACAAACTCATTCTTTGCCGCAGCATTTTTATCATGAATAACAAGACCGCTTTCAGTCACATTATTGGCAATTAGGGTTTGACCCAACTGGAAACCTTCGCCATAAAGCTGAGCAAAGATGTTGTTTTCTTCGGGGAAACAACCATATTCAAAATAATGCTCATTATTGCGGAATTCATCTGCATATTCACCATTCTTGACCTTGTCAGATTCCAGGGTAATATTAATACTCTTGTTTACCTTGGCCAATGCGCTACTTGCAATGACGGCAGGAAGATGGGTGGTCTCCAATGCAGGTAGATTTTCTTGGGACATAGAGTTGCAATAAACCTGAGGCATATCCTCAGTATCGCCCGCAGAGTAGATACGAGAAAGTACAGACATAGCCACTACAAGAGGCATATAAACCTCTGCCTGGAGCTTAAAGAATTCCAACATATCGTCCTGGATGTCAAAAGTGGTAGCATAGCCTTTGTAATCATGGTCAGTGTAGTTAAAGATGTAATCGTAAGGGAACAGATTGGTTTTCTTTTCAGCGGTCCATCTTGCATTACGTGAAACAGCATGCTGGCCAGGATATCTTTCCAACACTCTATCATGAATAGAGAAAATGTTGCCATTATTCTTAATAAAGAATCCAAAGAATCCGTCGGCGCTCTTATTGTAATTGATATAACACAGATAAATACCGTCTCTGGGGCAACTCTCCAAAGTCAACAGACAGTCAGCCAAAGTGTTGAAAACAGTAATATGACTATTGAGGTGAGTGATAGGCTGCAGCGGGCCACCTCTCAGATAGACTTCTTTGTGGCAAGCGTGCAGGTCAGTAACTGCGCCAGGCAGAACTTCTTCCAGCACTTCAATTTCCTTGGCAATATTTCTTTCACCGAGCAAACGACCACCATTCAGTCGTACAACGATAGAGTTAATGATATTAACCATATCCTGTTCGATAGTATTAACTTCCAGAGAGTTCAACATGTTCCACAGAGTCTTTTCGTCATCCAGAATGTTGGGATTCTTAAAAAGCTGTACAACATCGAGCTGCATATGGCTCAGAAAGACTTCGTAGGCTTTTCTAAGATAAATAACAGCCAGAGTGCCCGAGGGGTCGAACTCCAAAAAGCTATTCAGATTTTTACAAATAGTGTGCAGCTGATGAGTGCTGGAACCCAGAATAAAACTGCCTCTTTCGGGCTGGTAATCAGCATACTCCACGAACTTTTTAACAATAGAAATGGTGTCCATAAACAGACTCCTTTACTTATATTCATAACTTTATTATAGCAAAAGCCCGCTCAAACGAGCGGGCTTCTTAGCGCAATTCTAAGTATAAATATTTATTTTTCACTCCTGCTGGTCATTAATATCAGACTCTTCAACAGGATTGCGTGTTTTAGTGATTTTCAGGCCAGTTGCGATTTCCTGCAGTTTTTGTAAGTTGGCGGGCGTCTGCAAGATATCTGCTGCATATAAAATATCACAATACAAGTCATCTCCATAAGGAGAATTGTCACAGAATTCCTTGAAGGTGGTGTCGACATGACGAGCCATATCTGACAACTCAAAAACATCCACGAATTGAAAATCAAAATAATCAACATCAGCGTTATCGTATGTTTTATTAATTTGTGGTTGGATAACACCTGTGTGTTGTGTTAGCATAGGATGTCTCAAGCTGTCGAAATAAATAGATAAGTCATAGATATTATCATTTATTTCTACCCATGCAGAGGGGAAGCATTCCTTACTCTCGGGCAATCCAATTGTTCCCAGGATAAGTTTTGCATCTATGTCGTACATTTTACAGGCTAAAACAACTTCAATACTTGTAGACAAAGATGATGCATAAATCTTCTGTTTATCAAGACGGGTAAATAGCCTTGAGATTAACTTAGCAATTTCGGGGTCTGTACATTGATTCCGAATTTGCTGTATCATTCCATAGTTTTTAGACATTACAAACGTCCTTTCTCATCAGTTTCCAACAGGAGAGCTGCGTTCAAGAAAGCATCATCACCTGTGTATTCTTCATAGAACACTGCAATTTTGCCTTCGGGAATGTAAGCCTCTGTGGTAAGATACTTTTCTTTATTGACAAACTCAAACTCCTTTTTGAAGAAGGGCTCGGCTTTTACTTGTTCTTTGTATGCATAGAATGCGTGCTTAATCTTTTCATCAACAGCGGCCGTGATAAATTCAGGGATAGGTCTCTCTATACTGTTAACTCTTTCTGCAAATCCTGCCCAAGACAGCTCTTCTGCTTCAATCATAGACAGCAAAATAGCTGTTAATAATAGAGCATTTAGGTTTTTAACCATCTCGGATTTGTTATTCAAAGATAGTATGTTGACATATTCCATATAATTATCTTCGGTCATGTGGCGGAAAATATTATATGGGCCAACCTTATCTCTTGTATTCAGGAAGTAACAAAAGTAACCACGTCTCTCTAAAAGAGTTTTTAGCTCTTGTAGTTTTTGTCCATTGGTATCTTTAAACAAAAACACCTGTTGATTTTTGTCCATTAGTTCTATAACAGTAGTTTGTAGTTCAGAAAACTCTGGCTCTGCCTGGATACAGATGGGTGTTTCTACGATAGTCTCTTTGACGGGCGTAGGTTTTTTGAACAATGCGAAAAATTTCTGCAATGTTGGAATCATAACTATCAGTCCTTTTTTGTGTGTTTTGCCTAAAAGGTAGACGACCTAACTGTCTCTAGTCATCTAAAAGTATACATTGAAAAAATATCCCCGTTATCTTGGGGACAACGGGGACTGAATTATATCTGTCGTTCGGTCAAATCTTCTATAACCGAGCTCATGCGTTCGTCAAGTTCTTTGGCAACCATACCTCTCTGCTCTTTAAAAGCATACATTTTTACAAATTCTGCGGTAACTTTACTCATATCTCCTTGTTCTTTTTCAACCAAGACGCAAATTAGATAATTATCAGCAGGTATGGAGCCCTTCAAGCAGGCCATAAATATTTCTTTGCCACATTTCTCTATTAATTCGTCTGGGTCTTTAAAACCTTCGGGCCATTGCACGACTCTCATACCGAAGGGTAAAAATTCACTACCCTTACGAATAATTTTGAGTTTTGCATCACGACCTGCGGAGTCGCCGTCTGTTGCTATCATCAAACCTTGTTGTGCGACTTCGCGTCCTTTAAATAGACGTGTTTTTAGTTGCTGACAATGTTTTTCTGTAAAAGCCGTACCTGAAATAGCGACAACGTTCTTATATCCTGCTTGATGTAATTTAATTACGTCCATCTGACCTTCTACAAGAATATAATAAGGAGTCTGTGTGTGTTTAGCAAAGTTCATTCCATATAAGATTTCACTCTTGTTAAAAATAGGGCTTGCTGAACTGTTGACATACTTTGGGCCACTTTTGGCATCGTCGTCTACCAGTCTTCTGCCTGTAAAAGCAACTACCTGTCCATCCCTATTCCAAATAGGGAACATTAGTCTGTTACGGAAATAGTCATATGGTTGACCGTCTGCAACCTTTATCAAGCCTGATGCAATCATAGTTTCGTGGTCAAACCCCTGGTGTTGTAAATAATTATATAACGCTTTGCCTGTGGCAGGCGCAACACCTATACGAAACTGCTTTGCGGTTTCATCTTCGATACCGCGTTCCTTTACATATTCCCTGGCTTTTTCACCACCAGCAGCTTTGATTTGGTTTCCATAAAAAGTAGCTGCAGCTTCCATTATTGCATATAGTTTTTTCTTAGTGGTAGCTTGTGCATCTTTATATAAATCAGCCTCAGTGATAGAAATATGAGCTGCCTTAGCAAGCTTTTCAACAGCCTGGTCAAAAGAGATGTGTTCTTTGTGAGCAAGATACGTAAAAACATTACCTGCTTCGTTAGTACTGTAATCCTTAAATGTCTGAGTCTTGGGAGAGACAACCAAAGTCATTTGTTTTGACTGAGAAAAAGGTGAAGGCCCAACAAACAAATCATTTTTGGGGGTTAACGGTACTCGAGCACCAATCACTTTCACTATGTCTGTTGCTTGTAGAACTTTTTCAGTAAACTCTTTTGTATATTTAGGCATACTTCTGTTCCTCCGCAATAATAATTCTCTTTTATAATAGACGAATTGCCTTCAATTATGCGGGAGAACACAAAGAAAAAACCCGTCACATTAAGTGACGGGTGCTGGGTTAATTCATAATTTCGTGATTATTGGTTGTGCGCTCTGCCAGGTCGGGCAGCACCACGTAACGAGATTCTTCGTAAATCGCGGTATCCTGGTGATTCCAAGGGACATAGCTACGAGCGGCGGCGCCAATCTTATTGACAGCCTCATGATTCTGCTCAAACACTTCAGTGATGAATTCCTGAGTTTCGGTCTTTTCAACGCCTCCGATAGCGTGTGCCAGAACGGGGCTGCCGTAGAAGCGGTCAGCGACACCCATAAGCATAACAACCATCAGGACGATAGAGGTGACGCGAATAACGAACAGGGACAGGGACTTCAACATCTTCATAATGCGCTCTTTCCGCACCTGAAAAATCAGGAACTTGAGTACAAGGCTATACTCCATTTTTAATAAAAATTATTTTTGTGTATAAATACACGGTTGTATAAATAGTTTATAACAAAAACAAAAAAAAGTAAAAAGAAAAACAGCGAGGTGAATCTCGCTGTTCTAATTATCTAATTTGTGTTTTTACTTTTTGGGCTCCTTGAAACCATGCTATTAACAATTGGAAATATTCATCACAAATAGTTTCTTCGTCTGAGATATCTATAACAACCAATTGATTGTCTTTTACATATGCTAAGTACCACATTTCCTCAGTCGTTCCATATTCAACACTATTTTTTCCCTGCAAAATAGTATAGTTTGGAGTATCTTTTAATTCGAAAAAAGTTTTGAAATGCGCAAACTCCAAAGATTGATTAAAGCCTTGGCATGGGATTTGAGGATGAGATTTTTGGAGCTTGTCCAATTCTATTTTTAATGTGTTATATGTCATACTGTCCTCATTTCGTAGGAGTAAAATAACCTGTGGTTGTAGTCATTTCGGACGAAATCTTTGTTTCATCATATGCCGTAGGTCCTTGTATTGATATACACCAAGCGAACATATCATATGCATGATTGGTTACCGTAAAACCATTGCAATAAATGTTTTTTACAAATTCCAATCCGTAGAACATTTTCTCTGCATTTTCAATAGTGGCTCCGTCGAAACAAGTCACATCCAGCTCTTTTATCTCAAAGCAGTTTTCAAACATTGACTCGGTGGATTGTATATTTGGAGCCGAATCCCACTGGGTAAAAGCTAAAAGATTGTTGCAATTTCTAAACATCCTGTCCGCTTTTTCCAAAGATAGCGGAGACCAGCCTTCCATATCCACATGCTGCAAACATACAATATCATTAAACATATCTGTCATGTTGGTAACCTTGGATACATTCCAACCCGATAAGTCTAATTCAAACAAGTTTAAGCTATGATAAAACATAGCTTCCATATTGGTGACATTTGATGTATCGAATGTTTTTACAACGTCGGTCATGTTGGCCAATCTAGCTGTGTTAAACATATGAGACATGTTAACGCAACTTGAAGTATCTATTGTGCCATGCAATACGGTGGCGCCTTTAAAAGCGACCGCTCCTACGTTCATAAACATGCCTTCCATGTTTAAGATGTGCGATGTATCTACATTGCGGAAAAACAACTCACTAACAGCTGTACAATTGGCAAACAAATAAGAAGCGTCAACCACATTGGACAGATTTAAATTGTCCATGTTTACTGTATATGTATAATGTGTGTCATACAGGATATGTGAGAAGTTGGATACTCGTGCTGTGTCCCATGACGAAATGTCTATAGATTCAAACTTAGAATTCGAAAACAGATAACTCATATCAGTTACCATACTTGTTTCTAATAATTCCAGTCCTGTTATTTGTGTGGCGTTGACAAAATCTGCAAAAGCACGATGCATACTACCAACCATATGAACACCTGGGCCTACTGCAATATAAACTGTACCATCCTCTAAAAAGTAAAAAATCATTTCGTCAATAGTCCATGCCGACTGACTTGAGCCGTCATATGTAGGGACTATTTGTATGGATGTAACAGCATTCTTGTCAACTGCACACCAAGCGCCGTCTCGCCAAGAACTTTTTGCTACATGCAATTCATCGAATTCTAATTCAACATCTTCTGGTAGCGTTTCCGAAACAGCAGGAGGTGTTGTTGTATCTACTGTACGTAAAGCAAAAAAGGCTAAAACCCCCAACACAATGCTTAGTATTACGGCGATAGCTATTTTTATTTTTTGTTCCAAGGGTATACTAATATCTTCATCAAGTGAGTGTTTATCCAATTCAGACATAAGGAAACCTCCGTTTTTGTTTTTCTTTATATATTATAGAACTCATTCTATTTGTCGATAGGGTATATAGAAATAACAGCCGACACCTAAGCGTCGACTGTTACTCTTTTGCTTACTTCATAATATCATCAACCAGACCATAGGCAAGAGCTGCTTCTGCATCCAGCCAATTATCACGTTCAGTATCCTGACAGACCTTTTCATAAGGCTGGCCAGTAAACTCAGACAGCATGCGATTCATCTTTTCCTTAGTCTTGATGATGTGCTGAGCAGCAATCTGGATATCAGTTGCCTGGCCCTGAGTACCGCCCAGCGGCTGGTGAATCATCACCTCGGCGTTGGGCAGACAGTGGCGCTTACCCTTGGTACCACCTGCCAGCAGGAAGGCGCCCATGGAAGCAGCCATACCTACACAAATGGTATGTACATCACAGGAGATATGCTGCATCGTGTCGTAGATTGCCATACCAGCAGTAATCGCACCACCAGGGCTGTTGATATACAGATAAATATCTGCCTTGGGGTCCTGTGCAGCCAGGAACAGCAGCTGCATAACGATACTGTTGGCAGAATGATTATTCACTTCATCACCAAGGAAAATGGTGCGGTCTTTCAGCAGTCGAGACGGCAGGTCATAAGCACGCTCACCACCAGGAACAGCTTCGATAACAGAGGGAAGATAAGACATAAAAATTCAACCTTTCATTGTTTTTGTATTCCTTAACAGAATCAAGCTTAAAGTAGAATAAGTAACGTCAATAAGTAAAAGAAGCGCCTTGTGGCGCTTCTTTGTGTTTTAGGAAATATAACGACTAGTGTCGTTCTGGAAGTTCGTCATAACCGTAGAAATATAAGCTTCAGGGAATTCATCTCTGCGGACATTAGAAGGCATTGTAAAAGACATGTCAGGATTGGTGATGAAAAATACATGATAACCTGTATCAACGTCTTCCATGTAAGCAATTTCCTGGGTTGTTCTATTGATATACATCAGACCACGCACAACATTCAATGACGTCTCCGTGGGAGTGTCAGTGGGACTATGCAAAATTTCAACATCGAATCTATCGTCGTTAATAGTAAGCGTACTTGTTTCAGGGTCAAAAGTCACACCAGTCTCAAAAACAGTCTGGTCTTCAAAAGATTTTACCTTCCACTTTCCATCTACAAAAGATACTGAATGGACACTTCCCATCCAACGAATCGTATAAATAGATTTTGCAGCAGATTCTGCATTCTGCTTCTTAATAAGAGGCGTTTCAAACTGAATAACATCATAAATTTCAGAGTCTGTTTCGGTTCGCAAGTACCAAGAAGTAGTCTGTTCATTAATAATGGTCCAATTTGTTGGATAGCCCATCAATTCGTTTTCAATATTTGTATAACCAAAAGACCCTTCGTCACACATCAAATATCTTTCAGTTTTAACTTCATCCCAAAAATAAGTTTCCTGTGCTACCAAAGACCCCTTATAGGCCTGAGACTCTTGCTCAACATGCCACATAACATTTTTGTCTGTGAATTGATATGTGTAATTGATATCAGCAGACTCACATGTGAAACCTGAATATTTTGTCCAGTCAACATTCTGAAGATAATGTGCGTAGTATTCAGTCAACTGGTCTCGGCTCATATTTTCTTCAAAAGCGGGGGGCAGTGTTTCAATTTCAATATCAGGAATAATTTCTTCCTGGACAGGGGGCTGAGTGCTCTCAACGGGAGGAAGTGTAGGGGTAATTGTTTCCTGTGGGGGCGCGTCTTTTTTACAGGCTACCAGCGTAAACATCATAATGATAGCCAACAATAGTGTCAAACTCTTTTTCATATTTATCATTCCTCTTGTTTATTTATGTTTATTTTTATTATAAATAGCAATCAATAAAAATAAAGGGAAACTCTTTATTTTTTTTGTAAATTTTGTATAGATTGTGTTTTTGCATCGTACCACCACCAGATAAACATAAAAGCAAGAAAACCCATGCTCAAAAAAACCAAGGCGGAAGAAGATAAGGACATGGTATAATATAAATTGTATTGCATTAGTATTATCAGTATAAAAGCATACGAAATAATTTGATATTTGTTTGTCATTTTATTATGCTTTCGTAATGCCCAAGTTATTGTATAAATGTTGACCAAAGATGTAATAGCAATAATAACAGCATCTGTTGCTGAATACTTGGTATTTAAGTTTGTCCATATGACAAATTCTATATAGCTATTGACGTTTATGGGCATTTCGTATAGCCAAAGTAAATTGGTTGTTTGTTTATAAAAGTCTGACAACATAGTTTGATATGTGGGAATAATAACTAAACACGCGTAGGTAGCTACACAAAAACATATTTTGCTGATACTATAAGTATGAATAAAAGCCATTTTTTGTTGAGTAGCAATTTTATCGGTTAGACTAATTTTTTGGAAACACGTGTCTGATATTATCCACACCAATGCATCTAAGACACAACTGGATATAAATAAGGAGAGATGCATTTTATTATAGAGCATATAACTCGCATATACTATCAAACCAGAAGTTATAATAGCACTTTGCCATAAGCTAAAAGACATTTCATGTTTCTTACGAAAGCGAAGGGTGACAATCAATGCAGATAACACAACTAGCGCAAGTAATAATACGTATCTGCCTATAATAGCCGCAGCTAACATTATAAAATCCCTTCTTTCTGGTCTATTTCATTAATTTCTATATCCATATTCTCTGTCCACAACACGGCTTTTGCGTGGTTAAATCGAATAATTCTAAAAACGACAATACAAGTGAACAGAATATAGGTATATGGGGTAATTGACATATTACCTGTTGTAATTAGCAAATAAAAATGTATTAATCCCAATATAATGGAAACTAGTCCATCTATGGTTTGCGATTTTTTAAGATAATTATTGTTATTGTCAGAGATGTTTTTAAACCCTTTTATTCCCTGTATAAATTCTAATAAGAAAAGAAAACATGGGCCTAATGCTATCCATAGTACACCATAGCTATACACATCAAGAGCATGTTTCCAACTGATTAATGATGCCTGCATATTTGCTAAAAGGTACATCGCCATAATACTAATAATTGTACAAACTGTGGGACTCTCTAATAAGATTTTTAATAAAATCTCCTGGGCAACATCCAATTGTTCTTCGTTTTCGGCATCTGACGCCAACCCTATTCTCCACAAAACCCATGCGCCCCAGAAAATAAATATTGCAATAGTAATAACAGGAAGCACATATTTTGTTAGAGAAGGAATGGGGATTCTTTGAAATAGCATTATACTATCTGTGACTACTGTTGCTTCTGCAATTCCTAAAAAAGCAAAAGTTAACATAAATAAAAAATATGACCAACTTCTTAATTTAATTAACATGTGTCTACACCTCTATTTTATATGGCAGGCTCGTGTATTTGCATAAGCCCTACGATGGAATACGCTGTTAATTGGTATAAAATAACCTGCAAAATATCGCCCACACATTCCTGATTTCTAAATCCTGCAAACAAAAAGAAAATTATGCTTGCAATAGATATGCCTGCAAAAAGATAATCCAAATTAGAAGGGCGAAGTTTTCTTGTTTTTCTTTTTTGTTGCGGGACAAACCAATAAGTATTTTGTTTACTCATAAAGCAGTGTCCTTGCTGAGGGACCTGTGTATAACAATTATATGCATTGTACCAGTCCCCTAAACACATAGGTAGAGCGATTGCTCCGAATGTTCCAAATAAAGTTAATTCAGGATTAAGCACAAATAGCACAAAAGGCAAAAAACCAAATAACAATGATGGTGTTATAGTCATGAAAATATACCTTGGTTTTGACATCGGCTCTGTTCCTGTAATGATTAAAGCACATTTATGCAAATATAAATATACTCTTTTCTTAAAAAATGTAGCATGAATAAATTCATGTGGAATCATTGATATAAATATCATCAAAACGCCAGACAGACTTATCTTAGTAATACCCGCACGCAAATGAAAAGTTAACATTGTCATCGCTAGGATTAGAAAAGACGCAAGATTAATCTTAACTAAAAAGCGAGCAGTGTCCGTAAATTCTTTAAATTTTACAGCATTATTGTGTTTTTTCAATTCTTCGTGAGGGAGTCTGTCATCTATTGTATAAGGGCCCTTAAAAATTAATCTCATAATAAACTCCCTATAATATTCTTCTTTTAACATAGACGACCCCCGACAAGACTTCTATACTAAGAGAAAAAGATTATATTTATGCCCCGCTTTTGTTTTGTATTATATTTGTTTGCATTACACCGAAAATGAGGGGGATTTAAGAACATATTTAAGGAAAGAGGTGCATATATGCGACATCCTTATGTAGAACCTGATTATCTGGTACTTAACCGAGAAGAGAAAAAATCAATTACAAAAACTTTATTAATTTTTCCTGTTCTTTGCGTTTGTTTCTTGTTGCTTATGTGTGTAGGGGAAGTAGATGCAACATCTTCCTTGCCGAGTTTTACAAAATGCAAATATTTTTTTACAGCCAACCGAGTTGTAAGCGAATTTTGCAATGGCAAGACTGATAATATTATGGCACATAATCTTGCATATTTTGATAATGGTACTTTGAACTATGTATATTATAGCGGAGTACAAGATATTTATGACGGGGGCTCCGAATTATTAACTGAAGTATATGAAACTTTTTTAGAGGATGAATTAGTAATTTCTTTCGTTGGTATGCCATATGTGCAAGTACAAACACATTTAAATAAATTTAGTTCTACCACAGAACGGTCTTATGTTTGGCATGCAATCGGATATGTTTTTCGAGGGAAACAAGATATAATGCAAATTGATATTCAGTTTATATCACCTGAAATATATTATGTATTCATCTCTCCGACTTTACCCGAATTGGACGACAACGCAAGCGAAGAAGAACAGAAAGCCTTGGAAGAATATAAACTAAGTGCTGAATATACTTTATTACAAAGAACAAAATCGTATCTCTCGTGGGTATTTAATGTAGCCTCTTCGCAGAGCGAAGATACTGTTAAGTACATAGAAAACGTATTTGATAAACATAACATATCCGCGCCTTTAATTAATCAATTTGTCACTCGTTATTTTACAAACGAGGGAAATTATCTCAATCGTACATTTACAGAAGATATAAAAACGAATTATCAGTTAAATTTCGCTTGGATGTTGTATGCCTTGGCAAGAGAGGTTCAAATTGTAGAATCAAATATTTCTTATGGTATGTATGATAAAACAACTCATGCTATTTCTATGTCTATGTCTTTTGAACTAAAAGATTGGGCTGGGAGAAAAGCACTTCTCAGAATACCTATTTTGTATACACCAGCAGGTTATCAGATAATTGATACACAAATATCTTGCGTAGCAGATACATATTTTGAATCAGAGCGACTGCCCCAATTGATATCATTCTTAGAAACAGAAATTGCTCCAGATGATGTTTTGATTGAGCGCGCTGCTTTTGAATTAAACAGAAGATAAAAAAGAAGACCCAATCATAAGATTGGGTCTTGTTTTATATATTTAAGGGGGAGGGACTGCATAGGGGGAGGACAAAAAACCTATGCAGTGTCCCCAGAAACGGGTAGGGGCCGAATTCAACGGCAATAAAATCAGTTGTGAACAGAGACAAGCAATTGCTTGTAATCATGTTGCATAATCATATACATGAGCTGTTCTCCATTACTGATGTACTAACAATATAGAAAAAGAAAAGAAAAAAGTAAAAATATTTTTTCACAAAGAAAAACACCTGAGGCAGGAGGAACCTCAGGTGTCTTCTTGTGTGTTTTTAGAACTGAATGGCGTAAATGCCGTCGGGAGTAAAGGGGGTAATCTGTTCTACCTGCTGGACATCCAGCTCATTCAGGGTCTTGGCGATGTCGTCGAGGCTCATCTCGGTAATGATGGGCTCACAGTCCTCGTCAAGGCCGTCATATTCAGACAGCAACTTGGTGGGGGCGACAGACGGGACATACCAGGCCAGCTCAGCCAGGCTATACATGCCCAGGGAAGTGACGGTAGTCTTACCAGCATCATTACGGGAAACAGCCACGATAGTGTTCATGTCGCAAGCGGCGACCTTTTCAAAATTGTTCATCATTTGTATGTCCTCATTTCTATTTGATTTTTTTAGAGTTCGGCAACCAAACTCCTGTTATGTTTAACAACAATAAAATAGATAAAGAAACAAAAAACAGACGAAAAGTCTTGTTGCTTTTCGTCTGTTTGAGTTAGAATTCTCTAATTTTTTTTGTTTGTGTTAACGAAACGATAATTGCGACACCCACAATGGCTATGCCTGACAAAATAATAAACCACATAATGGGTTGCAAACCCGCATAACTATAAAGCAAACTTACTTCATAATCTGTATTGTCTACAGAGAATTGTTTGGTTGCAATGCGAATATTATTAGGCCATTGACTTTTGTTATAAGATACATTGTGATTTTTGGCATCAGATATGAATTGATGAGATTCAATAATACCCAACAACCAAGAGTCTGCTGGGGTGCCCGCTATTAATATGGGACAATCATCGTTGAATAACACTCTATTCGGGTCCTGCCCTACATTTTCCGTCCATGTATCTATTAAACGCTTTCCTATGCGCGCCTCGACAACTTCTGGAGTCAAAACATTGTTGACTAGTCTAACAGATGTCATAACCAAAGTTTTATCGGTATGAGTTTGGGCAAATTCTTGAAGAGTTTCTGGTAGGTTAAAGACAGGTTCTGCTGTTAAGTCTCCTGTTTGTTCTTGATACCAATCATTTAGTCGGTCGGATTGACTTTGGATACCAAGAGCTGTGTAGTGGGCAACAGATTGATTGGTAATGTTATATAACACACAAACAGAATCTTGTATAAACCCATTCTGGTTGGCTTCAATAGACACTCCTAACATCTCTTTTTGTGTTTTTGCTGTGTCTTGTGTTATAGACAAGTCTTGACTTTTTATTTTAACGAGATTCATTGCTGCGTTTGTAATCATCTCGTTCATATCATTTCGGCAATTAAGACTAAGAAGAGAATTTAAAACAACACACAATATAATTATGCATATAACAGCAACACTACAATGAATTGCTAATTGTTTTCCAAATACAGTGGAGAAAGAGGTGTCTTCAAGCTTACGATTAATATGAGTTCTTGTTATATTTGCTTTGGCTTTTCCCTTTTTTAATAATAGTTCTAAATCATATTTATCCATGCCAAACTTCCTTTCAAATTTCTACTTTTAAGGTAGAAGAATTGCAGGGGGCATTCTGGTTCTTTGCAAAAGAAAACCCATTGTCAATTAAGACAATGGGTTTTTTGTGTTTTTAGAATACAACGGTGGACTGCAGAATGGTTTTAATACTCTGCTGTTCATCAGTCGGGCAGGAATCGATAACACATACTTCCAGCCAGCGAGACAGGGGGCAGGTGCATTCGGAATCTGCAACAACAGTCAAAGCACGCACAAAGCCACGAATGTTCAGAACAGCATTGGAAACAGTGCCATTGTGGACGGCGTCCATGCAATGCTGATAGAACTTTTCAGCTGCGACAAAATACTTGTCGGGGAGCACGAAATCGTTGTTGTCTGCCTTGAGTGCTGCGTTAGTAGCGGCCTTGAACTGACCGATAACACTACGAGGCTGCTCAAAATACAGGGTGTTGAAACGAGACAGGGTTGCTTCGTTCTGCTGCATAACGCCCTCGTAATCGGCGTTCTGAGTGCCAAACAGAACACAATCCTTATGCATCTTCACTTCACCACGGCTGGGGAAGAACAGGAAACCAGTACCGTCAGTCAGAGGGTTTGCAAAAGAAGAGAAGAAATTGGACTCGGCCATATTCATCTCATTCCAAACCATAACGCCGCCATCAACCATCCAGTCATACAGCTCGGATGCGTCTGTAATGATGCTGACAGAAGCTGCCATTGCCTTTTTCAGTTCAAAATCAGCGGCCTGCTTAATGGCTTCCTGGCGATAAGAATCACCCTTAAACGGCTGGTTGGTTTCCAACATGACCTTTGCAATAGCATTGGTCTTCATGCTTCTCAGTGCTTCGGATGCGGAGTTGTCAGTACTCTTTTCGCCGTAGATAGCATTGGGGTTCATGTTACGGGAGAAGCCAATCATATAAAGAGGCATGCCCATAACCCAAGCCAGAGTCTCCATGTAGACATTCTTACCAACAGACTTCTCACCTTCACAGATAGTGGGCATTCTCAGAACGCCACAACGCAGTCCCTCTGCAATGATGCCTTCCTTCTGTGCAGATGCTTTCTTGAGGAAGGGGTCGACGTAAATAGTACGGGGCTTATGCACAGGCTTGTTATACTGACGGTAGCCCTTAACAACCTTGTACATAGTGGGCTCGGCTACGCGGTTTGCCTGCATGTATTCCAGACGAGCCTGCATATCTTCGATGGAAACAATGCCTTCGGCAATCTTTTCATCCATAACCTTCTGCAGTCTCTCAGAGACAAAGGTAGCGTCAACCGCGCTGTTCTTAGTGTCAGAAACGGTTACAATGCCAGAGAAAATGGCGCCTTCTACCTTTTCCAGCTTGATTTCGGGCTTGGTGACAATCAGGTCCAGCAGGGCGGCGTCATCCAGAGCGTCGTTACCCAGCTTAACCTTGTCGATAAACCCATACAGGTTTTCAGGCTTATGTTCGTCAATGTAGACGGGGTACTTCTTTCGTACCTGAGTATCGCTGATGATGGACTTGAATGCAGTGGCCTTCTTGGAAACCATATCTGCGACCTGGTCCTTTGCGGGACAAGTAACGTTTGCACGAATTGTAATCTGATAATCTGCCATAGCTAAACTATCCTTTCTGTAGTTCATTAGTAAGTCAATAGTGTCCTCCTATTGCTGTTTTTATCATAGAACAACAGGGGTAAAAAATGCAAGAGCCTCTTTTTACATAGAAAAAATCCACTCTACCGAAGCAGAGTGGATTAAAATTAAGTTTTAAAACGACCAACATTATTGAAGTATAAAACGCCGTCTTCGATATATGCAGGGCAATCAATTAATTCGCCATTGATATACAATTTCACTTCATTGTCAAACACATATCCCGTGTCAGCGATAAAGGACAATTGAGATAAGACATAAATCTGAGCTCTATTAATTTTACCACGAGCTGTTTGACGAGTAATTTCTGTATCATCTGCTTTTAACAAATAATTATCAAAGATAGCACCCTTTGTATTAATCTCAACGGTGGTCATGCCCGTTTGACCGCTATGCATCTTTCCAAGCGAAACATCAATATATTCGATAACCGTCTTTGAGGTTGTGATTTTGTTTGATGTTCCACAGCCATGCGTACAAACAGCAATACGGTTTCCGTCAGCGTCTTCAATATATTCCTTATAGAAGTGGCCTTGTACAGTGTCAAGAGCTTCGATAGTATTCCAGGCATCACACCCATACATACATTGTGCTGTTTGTGTTCCATTAGCAGTACATGTAGCGTTATTATTGTAATTATAATCAACAAATACGTGGGCACCGATATCTTTGTTTTCGATAGTGTGTTCAGCGCCGCACTCATAATCACATTTACTGCTCCACACGCTGCCGTTTTGACAAGTTGCCACTTGTGTAACTTCATAACTCGTGAAGGAATGGGGAATAATAGTTCCTGGTAGTTGTTTTTCTATCAGCTTGCTGCAATAAATGCACCAACCTTTTTCTGTTGCATTGCTTGTGCAGGTTGCGTTGTTCTGTGCTTTATATGTTGCAGTATGTTCGGTAGTGACATAAACCGTTTCCACTTTTTCAGGAGAGTCTTTTAGACGTCTTGAAATTGCGTATTTAGTATTTGGTTCTAATTTTTTAAAAGAAGAAGATGTTTGCCAGTCTCCATCATTAAGACGATATTCATACAAAGATGAGGATTTTGCTATAATAGCAGTACATTGGATTTTTGTAATAGGAATAATAGGCTCTTTTTGAACAACCTCTTCTTGTGCGCGTAAAATCACACCATTCCCCAGGTCAACAACACAAATAATTTTGTGAGTGTTAATATCGGGCAATTCTCCCGACCAAGTTGCGGCGGTCTGAGAAGAAACTTCTGTGTCTAAATACCAAGTATATTTGACATCTGTTCCAGTAAATGCTTCTTCTCCATGCATTACAACAACATTCACACTGCTAGCTTTACCAGCTGCAAACTCTTCCGCTGTCATGACCACAGAGAAATTTGTTTCATATCCACAATCAACACAAACATAAGAGTCTTTCTTTTGTACAAACAGATGTTTTGCTACGGTTTCTGTATCACAATATTTACAAACTTTTTTGTGCTCCAATTCGGAGGTCTTCGCGAATGGTGTTTCTGCACAATTACAGTTGTTAATTTGATAATACAAGGTGTGATTTTCTTTGATGAACTTACCATTTATTTCATAAGTAATTTCAATCGGCAAATTATAATTACCCGCTCTATTTTCTTTTACATATAAAGGATATGTTGTATCTCCTGTTAATTCTTCAATGAAGATAGAGCTCTTATCATAACCAGTTTCGACTTCTTGCGGAAGAGTAATGTTAATATTTTTAAGCTCAGGGTTACCAAGCTTTCCAACCAATAGTCTTACGGCGGGACCATCATGATATGCCAATGTGCCAGAACTTTCTGTCTTTAATGTCAAGCCAGAAGCTTCTGCTTGAATTACTGCCGTGGAAATATCCATATACATATCTTGTCCTGCATTGCAATCATAAGCATATGTACATCTTGCATCAATCTCAACATTATCATTAGCAATTTCGGGTAAGAAAGAAACAATATTCTTACCATTCTCAAACAATACATTACCATTCACAACGATAAAATGCACACTACCTGTATTGTCAACATCCACTGTGCGTAAGAAATTGTTGTTATAGGTTAAATATCCTTCCATGACATATGTGCCAGAAGGTACTTGTAGACTTACATCAAAAGGCTCATCTTTAATAGCTCTTGTTGAGTTTATCAAGAGACTGAGGTTAGAAACTTCCTGCGTGTGGTAAGATACCAACTGATTTAGCATGATGATATCTTGCGCATCGTGTCTTTCATTCTTATCTATATCAGCAGCGTTCTTTAATGTTTGGGACAATTTGTTCAACTTCAATCTGTCTTGGACCAGAATAGAGACATCTAACTCATTAACATCTCCGTTGCTATCAAGGTCGCCTCTCAACATCACCTGTTTTTCAAGGATGATATTATCTTCATCATCTCTAACAATCAAAGTGTCGCCTGTTGCGACCATTTCATCTGCTGATTTCCAATTACCATCCTTGTCGGTGATTGTAAAATAACAATTCATCAGCTTGGTGGTTCGGTAAATTCTATCTACATTACATGGAGCATTTAAATGAGCATATTGGTTGTCAAAGGTGAACTTTGAGAATGAATAGAATGGTTCTCCATTATCTCTAATAATCTCTAAGGTATAAGCCTTGACGTTTCCGTTTTCAGCTTTGACTGCGAGTGTGAACTCATTGTAACCAAAATTTAAAGTAACAATTTGAGAATATTCAGAGACTTTTTCTTGCTCCAGTTTATTGTTTAAACTAATAGTATTTTCTCGATAAGCGACAGCATCAATAGTAACAGAGCCTACGTCTTCTCCCAGGATAACTGTATACTTACCTGTTTCTGTGTCAAAATCAGGAATTGTCTCGCCATTAATGGCTAAATCTCTTAACCAATAGTTACCATTACCATCTCCATCAGGTTTATAGCATGGCTCGCCAGGCATATTATCATACACAGGGATGATAAATACCATCTTCTCATCGGTAGATTGAGATGCACGGTAGAAGTTTCGGGATTCGCTTTCAGGAGCTCTTAAATTAGCCATATATGGAGCATAACTTACTCTACCACTTGAATTGGCAACAACGTTAAAGTGTTGCAAATATAAAGTATCAAGTCCTTTGCCCACATAACTAGATGAAACTACATCTGCACCGCCCAACAACCCACGCCAACGGGAGGTCCAGCCGTGAGATTGTGCGTAAGCAAGGCCATGCTGTACAATAGATTCTGTAGAACTACCATAAGCAGAAACATTAAAATAGTTGTAACAGCCCGCATATGCTCCATCATGAAAGTTGGGAGCTCCGTTACACAGCACTGTGCCACGGCTACCCTGCTCTTGGATAATACGGGATGCTAACATGTAAGGATTGACGTTGACCCTACGTCCAATTTCGACCAATGCCTCTGCATATGTCATCATATTGCCTTCATCGTCTTCAACAACTGCACCATTGTCTGAGTCCATAAATGTGCCATCTAGCAAAATTTCTGTTCCTGCAACGGTTTGGGAGCTGTTAAAAGTCAACTCTGAGAATTGGAACACACCCTGAGTAGTCAGGAAGTTTCTCGGGTCCATATAATATTCAATAATTGCTTGAGACGCTGCATTCCAACCTGGCTCTATCTGCTTGTATTCGTCTGTTTCCATATTATATACTTCTGGGTCCACTCTTTTCCAAGAGGTAGGACTAGAGGCAGGAATCAGATTTCGTCCAATCAACATTTCGTTATAAGGAGATAGGAGGTCATTATACCAATCCAATCCCGTATCAAAATATATAAATGTAGCTTCTGGATAGGCTGCTTTCACAGAACGCAGTCCATCTTGATAACTAACAGGAAATTCTTCAATATCTGCTATGTATCTGCTTTGCCGCACTCCGTTAGTAGCGGCTTCAACTTCCACAGGCTTACTAATAGGTAATAATGAAAAACCTATAACAAAAGCACATGCAGAAGCTATTACTCGTTTTAAATCTATCTTTTTCAAAACTGGGAACATCTCCTTTGTTTTGTATTTCTCATTTGCACAAAAACAGCTCTATTATATTATCGGTCGCCAGTGTTAACAAAATAGGGATTTTGCCTGCGCTGCAACGGTTTTCATAATAGAGCAATAAAGAATTCGCAAAATTGCGTCACTTTTATAATAGACGATTGACAGGTCTATTCATAGCAAGGTATAAAAACAAGAGCACCTACCTAAGTAGGTGCTCCCTTTTGATTGGTATTATTCCAATTCGTAATCGCCTTCAAAAATCACATCTTGGAATATTTATATATCAATCTGTTTTATACGAAGACAGCTTAAACTTCGGCCCAGCGTTTTCCAACAGGTGCTGAGGTCCTGGCTTCATACCAGCTTTCGGCTAATGGAGCTGTTATCCATTCGTGTCCGCTTGATGCTATCTCACTCTTCGTCTGCCGACTAAAAGACTAAAAACTTGCTTTTCCACTTGAGGCTGCATAAAGCCCAACGCCGTTACCTGCCCATCTATGGACACTTGACAGTGGCGATGCCAAATTTTCATATCGCTAATTTGGTAGCTATCGATTCTCTCGATACACTAAATGAACAAGATGTTATCTGTTTCGAACTCTTGTCTGCCCAGACAAGGTGGAAATCTCGTCGCTACATTTAACTTGTGAGGCTAAATGTCTATTAATTATCTTGTACATCCTCGACTTAAAAGTGGTTTAAGTCGAATGTTATTAACCCTTTTCCTATCACCCATTTAAAATGGCCTCTGGTCAAAGGCTCGGCACGCGACCAAACGTGTCGTGGTGGGTTCGCGGAGATTGCTCACACGCGACCTGGTTAGTTTCATACGCTCGAAAGCGGGTGACTTTACCATGCCAATTCGGAAAGAGTTGTTGCAGAAACTGTTTTTTCAATCTGCGCCTGACGTGGGCTCGTCAGGGGTCGTCCTGGATTAAGAGGACTCAACCCAAAAGCTTTTGAGGTCGGCAAAGTCTCGTTTTGCACCCCTATGCGGTCAGTGCAATCACGCGTCGCTCGTGGCGACCTTTATGTGGTCTAGCTTCCCAACGGGAATACCAGCCTGCACAGCATCCAAGCTTTGTGCATTTTACACATAAACGACCCTCGCGGATTGTCTATGTTTACTGCCTTGCCATCAGTGAAATTAATATAGACGACAAAAAAATCGCTTTTGAAAAAATGAAAGCCGCCTCAAAAAGAGGCGGCTTATTATCTGGTAGCACATAGAAGCGGAGCTATGCACAACTCCCAATGAATCACATTTCCTCAGTTTTTTGTACTTCTAAGCTTTCTATTTAACCTTTACATAAAGCCCCGTCGTACGCATCGGAGCCCGAAGTCTTTTATTGCTGTATCTCTGTAATTAAAGTTGCATACTCCTATGTGCGTGGAGCTGGTAGACGGACTTGAACCCCCGACCTGCTGATTACAAATCAGCTGCTCTACCGACTGAGCTATACCAGCGTACTAATGTGGGTCCAGGCTATTACTGTCAAGTCCTGCAGGACGAGGCTTGAATTCCACGCAAGAGAAAAGGAGAAGAAAATGAAGCTATACAGGTTTACCCACAACCTGTGTAACACAACACTTGGTTGGTGCAATCCTATTATAGCTTCATTGTTTTCAAAAATAGGGGCAAAATAAAAAAGTTTTTAGAGCGAGAAATTATATTGTACTAGTCTCATATTTTCAAAAGTCGCTACCATTGCTCTGGTTTTTCCTGAATAGGTTAATGATATAGGCATCTCAGTGTCTTCCATGTAACCAATATCAGCAGATGCTCCAAATTTACGGTGAACATCCTCATAGACAGAGTCAAATTTAACGCCAAAGACATTAAAAGTAACCCATAAATCGCCTTCTTTGAAAATAATGTTAGTAACAACGTATTCGCTGGGTGTTTCGTATTTAGCAGCGTCCTTTTTCAAAATCATTTGGAACTCGCTATGATGATATCCCTTTTGGCTCTTATTCTTCTGGTATTCAATATCCTTGTATACAGTTACTGTATTTCCATCAGGAGTAAAGGACCAACCATTTTCTTCGAGCTTTTGCGGAATATTATCAGATTCCATATGATAATCGACCCCTTCCAAAGTAAAATACTCTGGCACATATGGATTTCCAATATGTTTGGCGTCTTCTGAACAGCCAACCATGCAGGTCATAAACGTGCATAAAACACACACAATGGCTAATATTTTTTTCATTCCTATCAAACTTCCTTTTTGTAAAACTCTGTTAATATTTTAGATGATTTATAAAAGGTTTTTTAGTCTTGTTAGGTGAAAAAAGATAGTATTTATGCGGGTTTAAAGCTATTTGGAGAAATAAGATTTGGCAAAGAACAATTATGCTGTTTTAAAAATTCTGACGACAAAATCCAGGTCGTAAATTCTTGATATTTATTCTGATACACAAGCGATTCGATTATTCCACATTCAGCTAACATTTGCACAAAAACAGAATGGTCTTCGTATTTTGCAGAAATGTATTCGGGGACTAAATGTCTGTCTTTTATATGATAACTAAGAGCAGATAATGAAACGGCACCTGCGGATATAATATTGCCATATTTATCTTCTCTTAGATATTTCTCATATACATCTCGAATGATTTCGTTTATCTGTATCAACAAACGTACAAGATAGTCCTTATCACTGGTGATTTGTCCGAATAACTCCTTAACGGTACAATTCACATTGACGACAGGAATATTAAGCAATTGCTCAATTGAGAAGATTGACGCAGAATTTTGAGATAATATGTGGATATAATCTTGGTTGGTAACTGTTTCTACATAAAGGACTTCTATTTGCGTGTTGTGTAACTTTCCTTCTTTGCAGATAGGTCTCATATCGCTATCTGATGATACAATAACTACCTTATCTAAAAAAGGATATTGCTGCATAGCTTTTAATGCATCTAACAACAGGACGATGTCACTGCTATTCTTTCCCTTTGCTACATGTTGTAAGGATATGTTGCAATCGTTCAGGATATTAAATCCAGTATGGCCAATTTTTATATTTTGCAAATCTGCATATAAATTAAAAAGAATTATGTTGTCCTTCTCATATCTTTCTCGTATTTTTTGAATGACTGTATAAGGGAGTAGTGGTCTAGTAAAATCTCGATAATATTGATTAAGAGCAATGTACACATTGTCATAATCTACAAATATGGCCACATTTTGTCTATTCATTTTCTTCATCCTTTTGTGCATATTGTCCTATTGGACGACATCATCATAGCACAATCGTATAACATGTGCAAGACACAAATAATTCCAAGAAAAAAAAGCTCGCACTGAGAGTGTGAGCTTTAACCTTAATCAGCATTATATTCTTTCAAGTCCTCTTCCATTTCCTGGATTTGGGCTAAATCTTTTTTATTCCAATTTGTGGTTCCACTATAAGAATTGCGGTCGCGCGTCTTTTGAGATGGACGATTGGTGCCATTGGCATAATGTAGTAAAGTTCCATGTTTTGCCAAATATCCATCGTTTTCAGTAATCTTTTTACGATGGCGCTCATACAATGTGCCTCCACGCAATCCAGCGGCTTCGATTACTCTTTTGCGCTGTTTGATTTTTCGTTGACGACGGGCATAACGTTCTCGTGCATCCATACAAGAGTCTCCTTTACTTTAATGTAACAATAAATCTATGGTCTGACCATTGTCCATCATGGTTTCTCTTAACAAAGACTTCGACTTCTTCTCCTTGTGGGCAGAACGACAAAACAGAGGTTAAGGATTTCATAGTGGTTGTTTCAGTCGTATTGACCTTTACAATGATATCATTAGGTAATATTCCTGCCAAAGCTGCTCCACCGTCTGGTGTAATTTCTCGCACCATAATACCTTGTGGCATTCCATATAGAGCACTATCCTGTGCACTAATTTCGACACAAGAAATACCTAGCTTACCTCTTTTTTCTTCTGCTACAGGGAACTGAGCCTCTACGGCAGAGAGTTCGTCAATTGTGGCTAATGCATATGTAATAGGAATAGCAAAGCCCATACCTTCTACTTCTGTATCAGCAATTTTGGCTTCATTTATACCTACAACACGACCATTCATGTCCAACAAAACACCACCGCTGTTACCAGCATTAATAGCAGCATCTGTCTGAATCCATGTGTGAGTTGTTCCATCCTCTCCTGTCATAGTTCTATTGAGAGCGCTGACAACGCCCGTGGTGACGCTTTGGCCGTAACCCAAGGCGTTGCCTATTGCAATAACAGATTGACCCAGACGCAGCGTGTCAGAGTCTCCCAGGGTTACGCATTTGATATGTTGTAGTGTTTCGGCTGTTAGAGTTGTCACATCAACTGACAACAGTGCCAAATCCGCTTTTGTATCACAACTTTTAACAATGGCAGTATGTTGAGCCTCGTCGTCAAAAGTGATAGTCACTGTCTTTGCATCAGTAATAACATGGGCGTTAGTCAGAATTGCAACTTCTTTTTCATCAATCTTCACGATGAAACCCGAGCCAGACGCTTCCCCTGTAATTGTCTGTGGGCCAAAGAACAGATAGTTCTCTGTGTATTCAATTAGTGTAGAAATAGACACCAATGCAGGTAAGGTGTCCTCCACAATATCTTCAACAGAAGTGTTAACATTTTGGATGGGTGTTTTATCTACCCCACTGGTTTGTGATTCAACTATAATAGGTGCTGGTGTTGCTACCTGAGGGGCCTCTTCTTTTGTAATGGGGAAGGAAGACATAAATGCCCCACCAAATAAAAATGCGGTTAAACCAACGACTATGACTAGCAAATTATTCTTGTTTGTCTTTTTGGGAGCGGGAGCTATAGGCTCTGTTGTTGGCGCCGCTTCTGGGACAGGAGGTTCTGTCTTTTGTGTTTGTGGCTGATATATATCATCCAAAAAATTGGGTGTTAAATTTTCGTTTTCCATTTTATTCTCCTTTATTGTTCAGCTTCTGTTTTCTTGGCACAAAGAACATTATACATATATTCAACGTTCCAAAACAGCTCTTGGACAAGATTCTTTCGTATTTCTTCTTTTTCCTCTTCTGTAAGCACTGGTCTTTCCATATCAGGGAAGATATCTTCGATAGTACAGAAATACTCCCCTTGTTCTTCCTCTGGTAGTTCTAAAATTCGCTCTACTTCCTGAGCAGTTTCATTAACTTCTTCCAGTTTATCCTCTTTTTCCTGCTCATCAAAACCAAAGAAAGTCATTTCGTCAATAATAGCTGCGATAGATTGGTATTTCTCATCTTCCGTAGTGTCTTCGATGATGGCCGTATATCCAAGAATCTCTATGCTTGGCGTAAATTCAAAAGCATATTGAATTGGGGTGTAAAACAAATCATTCCATAATTCATGATTCGTGTCAAAGATATGGTATGCTTGCTTCATATCCTTGCGAAAGAGCTGTACTCTATTATAGCTTTCTGCAAGTTTTTGCGCATCAAATTCATGCACCGCACAAGCATCGTAATATTCTTCTCCATCAAAGTCCCTGACGCGTCTACTAACAATAAGATTATCACTAGGGACAGGTTGGACAAATTCTAAGCTTTCCAAATAAGCTTTTAAATGGGGGCGATATCTGTCACAGTCAATATCTTCAGCCAATTTGTCGCAGCAAGCATCTAGGATTTTCTCCATATCATTGGCAAAAATCAACTCTTTTACAGTCATAATTTCTCCTTTCTATGAAAAGGCCTTTTTTCAGCGTCTATTATAGGCTTAGATACAGAACAAGAAGACGCTGAGATATTCATTCAAAATGTCTTTATATAATTTTAGAAGAATCGGGTTATTCCTAGAGGGAAACCCTAAGCAGGAGATGTATAGATATGTTTTTTATTACGAACGCACGAATTATTTTTTCCGCTAATGATGATAACGTTGATATTTTGACAGAAATGTTTGAGGATATGGACCTGGAAGTGGATACCGAAGATGATAAGCAGTATGTTGCTACCATGGAAAATAATTACGATATTAGCTCTATCAACGATATGGTTGATTTTTTACGTCCCATTATCGAGGAATATGAAGATACTAATTTTTTAATTCAAGGGACATTGTTAAATCAAAGCAAAGACGAATATGTGGACTTTGAAATCCAATATAAAAATGGCAATTTGAGAGTTCGTGAGACTGACCCTTATGTGAACGAACTCATTACTGATATGACATATGATGAATATGAAGAAGAAGGCCACTATGGATTGAGTGAGGAAGATTTTGAAAGCAATTTGCATGGAGGCTCAGAAGGACGTGTTTTGAGTACTCGTGGTAAATTCCATAAATGGGAATCTATTGACTAAAGAAAGAAATGACGGTTGTGTTGTACAACCGTCATTCTTTTTGTTTTTTACTCGTTGTCGCTCAGCAGTTTAGCGGCCAGGTAACCAGCAGCGGCGGCTGCAACGAAGAGAGCTCCTGCACCGATGCGAGCGAGCGTCTCATTGAACTGAGGGATGTCGTCCGCCTCGGTAATAGTGCAGCACATACCAAAAGTGCCAGGCAGAATGAAGTACTTAACAGGGATACTGGTTCCCAGCGCATAGTCCTTCTTTGCAGTCCAGTTCGTCCAGGCATTATGAATTTTGCCATTTTCGTCCTTGAACTGAATCAGGTACTTTGCGATATCGCGCTTACTAACGCGCATTTCCTCGATACTGCCGATTGTTACATTCATATAATTCTCTCCTTTTGTCGTAAAATACAATGTTAATATAGAAGTTTTCATCATTTGTAAAGAAAAATGGCCAAATGATTGGCCATTTGTATTAGGTAAAATCTCTGTCTTCCAACTTTTTGACTCTCTTTTCACATTTCTTCATGCGGCGCTTCATTTCGCGAGAGGTCTTCATCGCCTTTAGTGCGGCATAACTTGCGATACCAAAGGACACCGCAGCAAGACGAAAGGTCTTTTGTTCAGTGGTCAGCTTCTTCTCAGATTCGATAAACTTCTGGACGGCATGCTTAGCAACAGCTTCAATTTCTTTCTTATAACACATAATAATCTCCTTTTTATCTTAAGAAATCCCCTATCATTGTGATAGGGGACATGTTTTTGGGTTTAAACTTCTGCGTTCTCCTCAACGGGAGCGTCTTCGGCGACGTTTTCAACATCTGCGGCAGGCTCTGCTACCTCAGCGTTAGCCTCTTCAGCAGGCTTCACCTCAACTTCGACCTCCACGTCGGGGTCGTTCATGGGGCAATGCTCGCAATCACCGTCGCAATCACACTCATCAGGGACATCCTTGTCCATATGCTTTGCAGCATAACGAGCTACAGTAACAGCGCCGATAGCAGCCAGAACACCGATGGTAACAACACCACCAATAATTAAATTACGAGTTTTCTTCATGGTTTTCTTATCTCCTTCATGTTCTAAAATATTCATTCTTATTTATTATAGCAGATAACTCTTAATTAAGAGGGTTTTCTAGTTTATGATTCTTTAGTAATATTGGGTTCAATCGCAAAAAAGACATATTGGCCATTAACACGTACAATAAAGGCGCCGTCGGTAAATTTGCCTACGCTTGTGCACTCATAGACTGTTTCGCGAGTCCCGCCCGCAGGAATTTTCTTAACGATTTCGGCACGACCAGCGCCACGTGTAATACTGATTTTGGTACCTTCATCCTCCACTTTCGTTCTTGTTCCGTCATAGGAAGCCCTGTACAATCTAGTGTTTTCATCCAAGTGAATTTCTTTACTTGTGTTATTGGTAATTTCAACAAACAATTGCGTCCCTTGGGTGGCGGTAACTTTGATGTCAAAATTGCTATTTTCGACTTTGGTTTTAGGGCTATTTAAGCTTTCAATGTAATAACACTCAGTGATAATAGTTTCACTTACTGTCGGTTGTTCAAAATGCCAGTATAAGAAAGCGCATGCTGCTAAAAAGATAATGGCAGTAAAGATGGTTGCGGTTTTTCTTTGGTCCATAAAAATCATTCCTTTTTTCTAGTAAATTTCTCAATTTTGAATTCAATTTCGTTTTCGTATCCCGCATCTAATACTTGTGATTCCCACTGGCTGTCAATTGCCAAATTAGGGAACAATACATCAGGATTGATATCTTTATATATGTGCGTAACATAAACCTCATCACAAAAAGGCAGTAGTTGTTTATATACAGAAGCTCCGCCGATTACAAAAGCCTCAGCTAAATCTTCTAAATCCAACTCTTGTGTATTATGAACAATTTCTGCTCCTGGTATCTGTATGTTTTGTCTAGTTAACACAATGTTTTTGCGGGCAGGTAGTGGTTGTTGGTTCGGGAAATCCAATAAAGTTTTATAACCAACAATCACAGTATGTCCTTTAGTCGTTTTTCTGAAAAATACTCTATCTGCATTCAAAACTAGGGGTTGGGTGCCATTTGCCCCAATGCCCCACACGTTGTTATTATGAGCATGATATACAGCGACAATTGCTTTCATAGCGTCCTCCTATTGGTGAAGTTGTATTACTTATATTATAGCGTCAGGTTGTTTATATGTCGGGTTACGCCAGCATAATATCATTAAAAAACCAAGGAGTTTCTTCTCTTGTATCTTCAGATTTATCCAATTGAATGCGTACCATTTCTCTCTTTGATAAAATGGGTAATTTTTGTGAATGTAACATATTCATAATAGACAATAAGGCCCTATCATCTTCTAAGGGATTTAGTTCTATGTCTTCGACCCCTATGGTTAGCAATAACGATAATATAGTATGCAAGTCCCATCCTTTTCTTGCGGATGCTATTAATCCAATAGCTGGGACTCCTTCTGCTACAAATCTATCTTTTCTTTGACAAAAGCTGAGTGACTTACCATAGTCGTCAAAAATCCACACTCTCTTTTTGGTGGTATCAATCACACTGGGAACAGAGCAATGAAATTGTTCTTTATATTTTTCTCGAGAAAGAATAATATACAAATAAGGGGCTTCAAACAAGCATTGTGTAATATCTGATTTTTCTTGGTCTGTCCATTGCCTATAATCATTACGACCCATAATGGCCTCTTCAAACAGTGCGCGAGGGCAATGATACATACAATCAATAAAAATATACTCAGTGTTTATAAAAGAATATAAATTTTCTCGTTTTGGTACGCTGTAAAAATCGGAATCTTGCGGGAAGGATTGTTGTACCAGTGGATGAATTAAATGTATATCAGCGCGCGCACTAAAGAAAGTAGACATCCCTTGGTGTGCAAAAATTTCAAATTCATCCCAGGCATCTTGTCCAGCAAAGACACTGAGTCCTTTATCTATGTACTCTTTTACTGTATTAAAAGGTAGCATGGTTGCTTCAAAATGCTTTTTGCAAGCTATTGTTAATACAGACCCTGTCACATAAACATTATTGATATAGTAATTTTTGTCAGGCGCGAAACATTCATTAAAAACAGGCTTCATTATATTTAGTGTTCCCAAGTGTCCACCTATTGAATCTGCCTGCTGTCGCGCTTCGTGTATGTTGATATACAAACATAAAGATTCATTGTTTGTATACGTCGTCCCGTCGGGGAACCCTATCCAATAAAAATTTTCATTGTCTAATTTGTATTGTAGTAATCTCGTTATATTTACAATTTGTTGTGCTTCCTGCACAGCCTTTTGCGTAAACAGTCCCACGTCGACAATACACAATCGTTGTATTTTGCATTTAACCATAAATTCTTGCAAGTATTCAACGTCTCTAAAAGTAATAGGGGCTGCCATATAATTTTCCGCTTCGCCAGGTTGTTTTTGAAAATATTTTTTCAAAAATGCTGTCGCATTCTTTTGTTTTTTAATGCCAATTGCATCATATTTCCCATTATGCATTTTTTTCTTGTCTTTCATAAAGAAAAATAATGTTTGGGGGTCTTTAAAAAGAGTGACTATTTCTTCGGAAGTTAACTCTTTTAATTGGGCCATAGAATCCCTCCAACGTGCTAATATTGCACACAATTCTCAAAACTAAAATAGAAGAGTTGCAACTCCTATTCGTTTTATCTGTAATTTGTTCTATGATATATTTGTCAAATTTTTGATGTTAGGAGGACATTGAAATGACGCAGAAAAAACTTGTACGTATGATGACCCTGTTGGTGCTGGTTGCACTCTTGGTTGTCGCCATCCCGACTCAGGCCTTTGCTGCTGAGACCGAGAACTTCGAAATGCCGCACTATAATCAGTTCGACTATGACGATGTTCTTTATGGTTCTCAGAAGGGCGGCCGCAAGACTGTTGCCGACCGTGGCTGTGGAATAACTTCCTTAGCTATGGTGGCCTCTTATCTGTATCAAGACGAGAGTATCACTCCCGATTATCTTGCTACAGTATATGGAGACCCTGACAACAATCCTGTTGACGGTGTTGACTACTCTACCCTCGCACACATTATGGTCAGCGTTGGCACAGAGCATTTGGGTTTGAACATGGAATTGACTTACAGTTTTAAAGATGCTGTTAAAGCACTTCAAGACGGCAAAGTCATTATTTCCCTGCAAAACCCTGGATGTTTTACTTCTGTCCCCAATGGTCATTTTGTAGTCTTCAGAGGTATTACTGAAGACGGTCGGGTATTAGTCAACGACCCGAACGGATATACGTACGCAAGATATCCAGAATACTTTGCTGACGGATTCCCCCAGTCCAAGCTGTGGGATACTGGAAGCGGATACTGGATTGTGACGGTAGCTGATTCTACCAACTCCGATATCTCCTGAAAATAGGAAAATGCCTCACCGAAAGGTGGGGCATTTTTCTTTGTCTTTTTATCCAAAAATTGCAACAGCAAACAGAGAGGGCGTATTCCCGACATAGTAGCCGAATCCAACAGTTGTATAGTCAGGATTTACTAACAAATCGGAGTTTGCCCAAACGTTGAAAATGGCCTGAATAGAAACATTGTTTCTAGAAATCAATTCATTAGAATTGTCCGAGCTATAACTAGATGCGATGGCTTGTGCTCTACTGCGAGCGGAGCTATTTAAAGAATCGCTGAGCGTCAATGCTGTCAGTCCATTTTGACTTCTTACGCCGTTAATATAGTCAAGCATAGCCTTTGCGGCATCATCCTGAGAAGTGGAGAAGGCCACATTGGTTAGTTTGCCACAAACAGAGCATTTATTACATGTGAATCCAATAGATACGTATTCATCACAGGCAGCAACGTTCGCAGCATCACATGCGGTCAAAGCAGGAATCTCACATTCTCCCAAATCTGCCGAACAAGCGGTACAGGTCTTATGTCCAACACCCTTTGCTCCGCAAGTAGGAGCTGTTACCTCATCAATTTTCTCTACGTGTCCAGTTGCATTAAGCGTAGTAACACGAGCATCTTCGCATCTAGCGCAGGTTTCAGTCAAAGACCCGTTTTCTGTGCAAGTGGCGGGTGTTTTGGCTGTCTCTTTATAATCATGTCCCAAAACAGGAGTGTCTTTTGCGCCTGTTTGCTTTTCGCACACAGAGCAAATATTAACAACAGAACCCTTTTCTGTACAAGTAGCAGCCTTCACAACAGTTTCTACATAAGAGTGACCATTGGCAGGAAGAGTTGTACGAGTTTTAACGTTATTACAAACAGAACAGACTTCTTCTTTTGTTCCCTTGCTTTCGCAAGTCGGCTCTACGATAACCTCTTCATAGGTATGGTCTGCTTTCTCTACAACAGCAGTGGTTTTTTCTCCACAGCGCTTGCATTCTCTATTTTTAGAGCCTTCCGTTGTACAGGTTGCTTCTTTTGTGATTGTATCTTTCCAATCGTGGCCCAAGGCAGGAGTTTCTTTGGAATTACCAACATGACCACATGTGGAACACTTAGACATTTCTTTGCCTGCTACTGTACAAGTGGCGGTTGTTTTGGATGTCTTGTAAGTATGGTTTAGTTTAGGCAAGGTGGTGCTTTGCTTATCGTTACAATTGCTGCAAGTCTTGACCTCAGAGCCTGCGGCACTACAAGTTGCCTTGGTGGTAGAAGTAACCTTATAATTGTGACCCTTAGCGGGAATTGTTTCTGTCTTCTTGTCTTTACAACGAGAACAAACTTTTACAGCAGAACCTGCAGTGGTACAGGTTGCTTCTGTTGATGTTGTTTCTTTGTAATCATGTCCTTGTGCGGGTGTAGTTTCTGTTTTAGTGCTACCACAGGAACATTTCTTAGTAACAGTTCCTGCTTTTTCACAAGAAGCTTCTGTAGAAGCTGCAACTGTATAGTTGTGTACATGATTAGGGTCCTTCATATCTTCTGTTGCCGACCCTTCTGCTCCGACTTCAACATCTTCGGTAACAAGGCTGTCTGTTGCATCCACAGTCTCTTCTGTATTAGTAGATTCTTCATCTACCAAATGTGGTCCTGATGGGGTGGTATCAACGGGCGGTTCGTCTTTTTTACAGCCCGCAAATACCAATGTCATACATAGCAATAATGCTATCATGACTAATATTTTACTCTTTTTAT
>JAEIGA010002017.1_pt1 | contig 32293 bp, 46 predicted proteins | sample 9270691 | NCBI WGS metagenome assembly JAEIGA01 (sample SAMN17057246, study PRJNA624740) | gut metagenome | biome: biome; isolation source: fecal sample | host: Bos grunniens | place: China: Xizang | collected 2019 | reverse complement strand
GGTCGGATCCCCGGGTAGGGAGGGGGATATACCCCCTATAATGCCTTATATGTTTTCCAGTCCATAGACTGTGGTAGATTTCTATTGCTTATGATTTCTTTTTTCTTCTGCCGGTTATTGTCCGGAAGAATAATCTTATTGCTTTTCTGTCTGTTGCAAGTCATATGAGCAAGCTGCAGGTTCGCCAGCGCTGAGGGGTGCCCTCCCTTATCAATTGGAATAATATGATCAATGCAGGGTGAAAGCGGGTGTGGGTATTTCAAGCTGAAATCAACCGGCTTTCCGCATATGCCACATACCTTCTGGGTGGCGTATATCTTTTTCTTGTTCTTATCGAACTGCCCTCTGTGGGTTCCGTCCTTATCAGGGCGGTATCTGTCTGCCATAGCGCCCTCCTTGTCTGCTCAAGGGATATGCAAAAGGGCTGCCATGATAGCAGCCCTCAAGCAAGAAAAGAAATTATTATAAATGGTTTACCGTTATGTCCTACGGTATCATATTACCACATAAAATACTCCCTTGAGCGTACACCTTTGCAAATTATCAATATTTTTTTGTATCAAGTAATATACTTATGTCCGGAAAGATCAGACTGAGAGCCTTTCTTCTTGCCCTTCTGAAGCGCCGCTCACCATATGGCCGGTCTTTCAGGCACCGGAAATAATGCCAGGGATGATCCGGCGTTGTGATATGTACAAGTATATCCTTCCATATCTCCGGATCGGCAGCCTGACAGGCCTCTTCAACAATCGTGATCTTTCGCTCAACCATAGCCAGGGCTATGGCTTTTTCTTCAGTCTCTTTGTAAACCGCATATGTGGTGCTGTGCGGCATACCGTCGTAAGTGATGGCTCTGCCACTGTGCAGAATCTGTTCCCTCTCGCGCACCCAGTCAGGATAGTCATACAGACACCTTAGGGTTGCTCCTACCTGATTTCCGGTTAGTCCCGGCACCTTTATTTCTCTTTTTCCGCTCACGCCCTTTAACCGCTCCTTTCTGGTCTTCCAGTTCAACCATTATGTATCGCATCCAGCCGAAGCCGCCGTAATCCGGATCGGTCATTCCGTACTGCACGCTGTCTTTGTCTATGTAATAGCCCTTTATGGGCTTTGCTTCCGTTCTGAACCATGCCCTATTAGAGACGATCTCAATGTGCGGCTCCGGTCTCACAAGATTCTTGCTTGCCGCCCACCTCTTTCCTTGCAGTCTTTCTTCCGGTTCGTCCTTCAGATGCTCCGAGCTGTACTTGATGAAGTATGCTGCAAGTTTCGCATAATTGCCGGAATCATCCAGTGGGAACACCTTCACTCTGTTGTGCCCCTCGTATGCCTTGTACCACGCTTTCTGCAGTATCTCAGGATCAATCTTGTTCACTACAAGATGATGATGCCGCGCTCCCTTCTTGCCGATCTCCATGACATGTATATACTTAAACTCTTTTCCTGCTTTCCGGTATTCCTTCCTGCACTCTCTGAGAAATACCGCAATATCCTTCTTCATTTCTTCTTTCGTTCTGTCCGGTTCCCCCGGCTTTCTGATGTAATCCAGCACCAGATGATAGTCACCATATCCGAAGTTGGCATTCATGAGGATCCGGAGCTTCGCTTCTGCGTGTCTGGTATTGATCCGCTTCTGCTGTTCCGTGGAAGGGTGCATCCTGTCAGCCCGGGTATACCCTCTCCGGTTATACTTGGCAGTGTAATACATCTCCACCTCTATGGTCTTTCCTGCCCTGGTTGTCCGCTTGATGTATGGCATATGGTTTTCTCTCTGTCGGTAAGTTAATTACTTTTATCAAGTTTTATAAGGGATGTCAGCCCCTTTCCGTTTAATGACCTATGGTAATGCCTCTGTGGCTTATGCAGCTCACAGAGGCTTGTTCTGACTCTTATTCTTTTGTCTGGCGTTTCCATCTCGCGCGTAAGTTTAATATGTAGTTTCTCGGCTTGCCGTACTTCTCGGCCAGCTCTGTTATCTTCTGGCGGTCGGCATTCATGATTTCGCGCTTTTCAACGATGGTAAATATATGCCGTTTGCTTTTAGGCTCAGTTTCTTCCTTTTTAACAGGTGGCTGAGGCTTTGTTTCGGCTTTCTGTGGTTTTACCGGTACTTTGTCCGGGAAGCAGGTGTACCAGTACACACAGCCTCTGCAGGGAAGCCCACAGCCCTTTCTAAACTCGCATATATCCTTCTGAGCCTTACTTTTGTATCTTCTGTGTTCGCTCTTGACTGATGTTTTCGACATGCTGTCACCTCCAGCCGATAATGCAGTAGCCTCTCTGCAGCCCATATTCAGGCTTATTCCTTAATACATAGGAAACCTTTACCGTGTATGCTCCACCGGTGTATTTGAAGCCGTCCCACTCCCAGAGTTGAAGCATATCGCCCGGCTGTATGTCGTCTTCGTCCTTACGAAGTTCAAACTTTTTATTGCCGTAGAATACCTCATCAAAATACTCGGGAAGTATCTTCTTTGTAACTGTTTTTCCCATTGTAACCCCTCCTGATCCGGCTATGCTTTGGCTTTCTCGACATATTCAACTATGCTTTCCAGCGTTTCATCTCTGTCGCCTATGATAAACTGAGCCGGGCAGTAATCGTAGCGCATTGGACATTCTGCGCTGCATTTGCAGTCTGGCACTTTATCGCACATATCGCGCCATTTCTTCAAAAACTCAACTGCATCCATGTTTTTCTTCTCCTTTCTCCGAGGCAATCCCCTCTGCTTCGTTCAGTTTTTTAACTAGTTCCGCGATCTCCTGCTTGTTATCGCTGTAATTTCCACTGTATTCCAGATTGCCGGAATGAACAATCTGCGTAACGTCCCTTGTTCTGGCGGCAATATAGCCACCCATGGGGTTATACATCACATACCATGCGCTTTTCATTTATTTAAGGCCTCCCATAATATACATGAATCGCTGCTATTGAACTGCACCAATATAGTGTTGTATGTACTAACAAGTATAACTGAACCATCCTGCAAGGTTAACTGTAACTGTTCCCGTCCTGATAATCGGTCCATTTATCAATTCTGTATAACTTACTTTCGCCATTAAGAGTTACAATTGCTGCATCAAAATCATATTGAAAATCCAATATTTGTTTGTTACAACCAGTAAGTAGCAATGCTGTCACAATTGCTAAGACTAATATAATTTTAATTTTCTTCATCCTTTTTTTCTCCTTTCATTCTTACACCACAATTAGGACAGTATCGAGGCAATGAATCGTAATCGCCTTCGTGTTCTTCGTGGCAGTTTGAACACTCCCATACATCGTATACCGGATGGCCATCTGAATATCCATCATACTCTATGCCGACCCATTTGCCTGTTCTCTGTTCTTTCAATAATGGCTTGCTGTTCCTGATCGCATCCAGTACGGTGTCGTACATGTCAATATCAACCATGTTGTCAAACATAATACAATCTTTGATTAGTTTGATTTTATTGTCGGGGACATCAATTACTATTTGCATCTTTTGCCTCCTTGTTTGCCTTTGCCCACACCTCAGCTTCGCACTTGTCTGTTCCTTTAACGCACTTTTTGTTATCGCAGAATGGGCAGCATACCCAGTATTTAATTTTATTTATTTCTTCATCCGTCATCTTCTGCCTCCATCTTTATTTTTAATTACTGCGGGCAGGGATTTGCACCCTGCATGAAACCTGGGAAAAACCAAAAAATTCAATTTCGTATGTCGGCAACCACACAGCGTCTACCTATTCCGCCACCGCAGTAATTTATTTTTTCTTCCCTTTGGTTCTTGTGACCTTATATCCGCTCATGGGCCTGTACTTCTTGCTGAGTTTTCTTGTCCATCTCATTCTTGAATCTCCTTTCAATCATAATCTGCCTTCAACGAAGAGATAACAAGTCCGTTTTCGTACTTCTTAACCTCTTCCTCTGCCCTGGCTATTCTCTTGTAGGCCGCCTGGAACCACGCCTGATTTTCTGATACCGTAATAATCCAGTATGGGTACTGACTGGCGTAGTCAGGAATACCCTTAACCTCAATAGCGCATTTAATGTTCATTTTTGAATTTCCCTTTCTTAATGTATTCTGCCAACTCCTGATAATCCCTCTGAGTCCGTTTGAGTTCCTTTTCGAGTTCTGCAATCCTTGCATGCAATTCTCTCTTTTCTTCTGAGAGCGTTACGATCAGGCTTTCAGCACTCTTTTTAGGTGCTTCGACAACTGAACCCTTCCATGTGCTGCGTTCGTTTTTCAGGCTTTCTCTGTCCTTCAGCAGCTCTGCCAAGACCTCTTGCGGCCTGTTGTACCGGAAGCCATCATATTGGAAATAATAGCTGTTGTCAGTACTATCAAAAAGGTATTCCACATCAGGAACATACATAAGAAGTCTTTCTATGGCATTCATAGCCTTTCTTTTATCCTTTCTGGCCGGAGTCTCCATGGCAAGAGAACGGTCGTATACTCTCTGCAGCACACCCTCTATTTCCCGAACAATTCGGGTTTCAAGAGTCTTCCCTTCTTTCTTATACTGATCCGCAAGGCGGAACAGTTCTTCCCAGAATGCACTGATCATTTTCACCGTCCTCCTGCTTCGTCTTTTCATTGATCATGGCAATAATTTCTTCCAGCTGGAAATAGGCATCCACCATTTTCCCGCCCCTTACCATATCCTTTGTTATCTGACAGTGTGTGAGCAATGTATCGAGCCACACTTTATTTATCGTCATCGTCGTCATAATCATCGTCATCCTCCGGCTCTTCCCCATCGTTCTGGATGAACTCTGTTATCATGCTGCCAAGGTCTCCAAGTTGTTCAAAAGTAAGGGTGAAACCTTTTCTTGGCAGGTATTCATCATCCGAAGCCTGCCACTTTCTCAGATCGTAGACCGGCTCTGCATTGTTCCAGCTGATAAGATTAAGCTGTATCTGTGTGAACTTTCCGGTCTTGATAGCACCGATCTGTCTTATAACATCACAACTGACATTTCCACTCATTCTTCGTCTTCCTCGCCTTCTTCATTTTCAAGTATTTCCGGGAAAGGATAATCGGAAATATTCGGCAATTCTTCTGCATCATCCCTGATTCTTGCCCACTCAGTACCGAAAAGCGTTATTATAAGTTTGAAATCTTCCAAATCGTGTGGCCTTACCGAATATGTCTCATCGCCGGTATTGCTATCAAGTTCAATGCCTACATGCAGCAGTTCATGATAAAGCAGGATTTTGATTTGGTCGGGAGTCATCTTCTCGATATTCGGCTCAAATACCGTAATTGTGAAATCGCAGGGGATTCCCCACTTGTACTTTTCTGGGACTCTCTCGCATTGGGCATATACTATCTTGCCCTTTGAGGTCTTTTTCTGATGAGATGAAAGATAAATGATTGTTGCCTTACTGACTCTTATATATTCAAGATAGGGGGAATTATTTATCAGATCGGCGGCAATCATAGCATATTCTTCGTTAATTTCCCTTTTGTCGCTCATTCGCCATCTTCCTCCTCTTCGTCATCATCGTCGTAATCATACTTTAGTTCTTCCGGAATGATATAGAGTTCGTGCGTACCGTCAAGCATATTAACAATGTCATCTTCAATACTGAAATCTGTACGCAGGTAAAGTATATCTACAATTGCTGCGAGATACTTGGCGGCATATGGCGGAGCCAGGCTGTATAATTTGGTTTCTAATCCGTCAAGCCAGTTATAGAGATAATTCTGCAGTTGCTTTTCAAGCGGCATAAGGATTATTTCTTCTTCGGCTGCTTCCTTTTCTTCTTTCGTCAGGTTCCACCAGTTCAGCCCTTTTTCATTCTGATGTTTTTTAAGTCCCTTCCATATATTTTCTATCGTAATGCCTCCCGATGCTGCGCTGGCTGCAAACAACGCTAAATCCATCCAGTCTTTCGGTTTCAAGGCCTTTGTGATTGATTTAGTATCTATCGCAATCTGTACCTTTTCAATCGCCTTCTTATACAGTTCGCCAAGTTCTTCCCGGCATTTTGCTGTATACTCTGCTCTTTTCACCTCAAGTTCGTCTTCTTCAGATTCTTCCACTTTCTTTTCGATGAAAACCTTGAATTCTTCATTATAAGTGTCAATATAGAGATAGTATTTCTGTCCTTCTTCTGCCTTCATGCTGAACTCTTTGCTTGATTTAAGGCTGTATTCAGCAACTTTTTCGTATCTGATGCTTGCAAGTTCCCAGTACTGCTTTTTGGTATCGGCGTTTTCAAGCTCCGGACATCCTTTAATTGCAACATTTCTGAGATGCTGCCTAACTTTCTTATCCTGAGCATCCCTGACATAGCGGTCTACACGCCATCTAAGATCATTGCCGTTATATGCCTCTTTCAGTATCTTGTTCTTCTGCTCTATATCATCAATTCTTTCCAGTTCGGCATAATCCTGAAGAGAGAGCTGCCAGTGCTCATGCGCCTTCTTGATAGCGTCCGGATCAAGTTCACCTATTTTAATCCTTCTTCTGACAGTTGTTTCTCCGAGTCCGGTCTTAGTGGCAATCTCGTTGACAGGCTCTCCAAAGTCGAAATAAAGCTGATGAAAAGCTCTTGCTTCTTCCAGAAGTGTAAGATCATTGCGCTGGATATTCTCCATGAGCATAATATGAAGTTGTTCTTCCTTGGAAGGCTCTTCAATCAGCGTGCAGTACAGCCTTTTAATGCCTGCTGCTTTCGCTGCTGCATATCGTCTGTGCCCCATAAGGATGATAAACTTGTCGCCTTTCTGGAACACTGTAAGATTCTGCATGACGCCATTTTCCTTGACGGAATCAATGAGTTCCGTCAGGTCTCCAAGTTCTTGCCTTGGATTATCAATGTTGGGATAAATCTTTTCAATGTCAATGTACTTTAACGGATTTGTAATTCTGATAGCCATAATAATTTCTTTCCTTTCTTATCCTGCGAGCCTGATTTCGTAATACTGCATCATCTGAAGGTCGGAAAAAGTATAATCTGGTGTTCTGTCCGGCAGGATCGGTGCCATCAGATTCTTTTCTTTCCATCGTTTATGCGTGATCTCCGGAACAGAAACCAGTTTATTTACCTTTTCCTCTCCCGTAAGCCCGATTTTTGATACGTCAATATCGTCAAGAGTACCGGGCTTTGCAAGATTATATATAATCCCGGCATAAAGAAGCTTCTTCTCGGAGTCCACGATTTTAATATAAGAATAGTGATCAAGTACATCAATGCAGTTATTTAATGTCATAATAACCTCTTTTCTTTAGGAGGGGGAGCCCGGTTGCAAGTCGGGCCCCCGTCAATGGGATAAACCGAAGCATTCAAGGGAACAGTCAGTAATCTTCTGGAGGTAAACGAAACTATATTTAATTGTGTCTACTGTTCCCTTTCGTGCTTTAGCTGATCTTAGTTGCCCCGGACTTCCTGTGTGCTGGAAAGGGGATGATCCGGGAATCTTTTTTCACTTCATATTCCTCTTTCCATTTATCTGTTGCATTCGCTGTTATGGCAAGGTATATTGAGCATCCTATCATTATTGCTCCGTTCTGAACCGGGTGGCTCTCAATTGATCCCATGCAGAGAAGCATCAATATGAAAGCTGCAAGCATCATTCCGTACCAAAGCCCTCTGATAAGCGCTTTAAGTGCTTTCCTTCTTCTCTGCCTTGCCTTAACTTTTCGGTCAATGTAAGACCGCTGCCTCAATGTGAGGGCTCTGTATCTTTCTTCTGTTGCTTTTGTCATACCCTTCCTCCTTAACTTCCCACTCGGTGTCCGTGAGTCTTCCTTCCTGCCATAATTGCATCATAAGCGTATTAGCTTCTGTTCCGGATTTTACGCGGATATCTGCGTACCATTTGTTACGATATGTAAGCCTAATTATCATACGCATCATCCCTCTTAAGCTCTATTTCAAGCTTCTTTCCATCCCAGGTAAATCTCTTGATTGCTCTTTCGTTAATTTCAAGGATATTGTCCTGGAACCATGAGCCGTACCGCCAGAAGAAGCTGCCTGCTGCATTTTGATCGCAGACCGCAATCTCGTCATTATCTTTAACAAAGCCATTTTCCAACAGCTTTCTGATCGTGATGTTATTCTCTTCCGGGCGAAGGTGTTCGCCCTTGATTTCAGGATTAAGAGCGATTACAAGCGAGGGCAGGGCACGACTCGCATCGTACGCGTAGCTGCCGTTCACGTAGCCGCCCGAGTACACGTACCACGTATAGTTCGCGTAGCCACGATACGCGCTGCGCGTCCAATAGCAATCATTGTCGCCTTCAGATGTTGTTCTGGAGAGCGATTCTTTATTTTGATAAAATGGGTATGGTGTTGTTTGACTGTTGATTTCTTCGATTGATAGCGGATAAATCTTATCTTCTGTTGTAACCCCGTCTGTTTCTTTTAATGCTGGAACGATATATCTGGCCAGACCGCCGAAATGCTCCTTAATGAACGATTCTTCGTTTAACCGCTGCCTCAGTGTCGATGTTTTCCAGGTGTTCGGTGTGATTTGATCAATGTCCTTTCTGTTTTCATCACAAAAAGGGAAGTGTTCATCTGATAAAAAGTGCATCTGAAGTGTTGCGGTGTGTTCTGCTTTTCTTCTGTGTATCTCTGCCACCTTGTCAATGTCATAGCCCAGTACATCAAACCTGACGGGCCTGCCGTTAATCTCAATGTCTATGCTGGTGATCTGTCCGGCATCCATTCCGGCAGCTAGAGCATCCGCATTGAATGCAAGTGCCTCCACCGCTGCCTTTGGATCTAAATTAGAGTTGAACTTTGAGTAAACCATGCTTTCCTCCTTGGGTATAATAATTTCTTTTCTGTGTAGGATCAGACAGCTTCGCTTCTTTTGCGGCTCCTTGGACGCGAAAGATTCTCGATAGTCACTCTCTGAGCAAGTTCAGCGTCATATTCCAGCCTTCCCCACTCATTGACGGTGCCTGTATGCCCTTTGTGGAGTTCTCTGTAAATCGCAGCCTGTGAAATGTTACATTTGGTAGCTATAACAACAATGGCAGCACCTGAGTTGTAGAGATTTTCGATAATCTTACGGTCATCGTAGCTCAATCTTCTCTGCATAAGTTGCTCTCCTTTCCTGATTTTGGGTATAAAAAAATAAGTGCGAAAAGGTTTTATTACCTTTTCGCACTTACTCTAACACTTTTCATTTGAAAAGTCAAGTAGTTAGTGCGAAAAAGTTGAAATATTTTTTAGTGCTAACTTTCACAGCCAAAAATCTCCTTTATTTTCTCTTGAAATAGGTCTTCTGAGCATTTCCAGCCAAAGATTTCCCGGGGGTAATTGTTAATCCATGACTCAACCTTATCTACATCCTCTTGTTTGACATTAGTGAAATCTGTTCCTTTTGGATAATGCCGTCTTATAAGTTTGTTCTGGTTTTCGTTGCTTCCGCGTTCACTGGAACAATATGGGTGGCAGAAATACATAGTCGTTCGTTTCCCTTCACCTGATATATGCCTTTCAATACCTTCCACATCCTGGAACTCGGAACCATTATCAACTGTTATAGTCTTGAATATCATGCGGAACCGCTCTGGTCCCAACTCCTGTTCAAGCCGGTCAATCTGTTCCACAACGCTTCCGGTGGTTTTATCCGACATCTTGCGTACTATTTCCTGTCGGAGCATCCTTTCCGTCAGCACAAGTAAAGCAGCGGTCGTTCCCTGCTTCCCAACAACGCAATCCATCTCCCAGTGTCCGAAATCTTCTCTTTTATTGATTTCTTTCGGTCTTTCTTCAATACTCTTGCCTTTGGGTGGCCGCTTCGGTCTTACCAGTTTGTTTTTACGTTCTTTTCTGCATCTCTTGATCGGCAGGTCTTTATTCGTTATATTGCTGAAAAGACCTATATCAATATACTTATACAGAGTAGTCTCTGAAATAGACCTCTTGAATTGAATGTCTTTAGCCTTTATTTCACCAAGAGCCGCTGCCGGTGAATATCCTTCCACTCCGATTTTTTGCTCTATAAATGCAATCAGATCCTGATCGTCACCTATTTTTAGTTCTCTTCCTTTGTCTTTCAGGTGTCCTCTGTATCTGTTCTCTGAGAAATGGCCGTCATATGTGTATTCTGTTGTTAAGTCGCTGTGTTTGCGCTCGCATTGTCCCCTTTTGATTTCGCGGTATATTGAACTTATGTGCTTTTTCAGCACTTTTGCTATTTCTTTCTTGTCCATTCCTGCTTTCAGGAAGCCTTCAAGCTGCAGTCTTTGCGTTTCTGTAAAATGTGTATATCCCATAACTTCTCCTCCTCCTTCAAAAATCCCCCGAGGATGTCTTGTGTGGCTTCTCCATTATAGCATTCTGCTATCCCCGTTTCAATTGTTTTTCGCACTCTTTCGCTTTTTTTCTTGCTTTTTAGCACTATTATATTGAAACATAGGGCTTATTCTGCTATAATGATAATGCCACACAAAACAATACATCCATAATCAAAGCGTGTACGCCTTACTTTCGGTATGAGTGCAGGCTCTCCTTTCGCGTACCCCGCGTTATGGATGTGTTTTGTGTGGCAACAGAACCCTGTCTGCATTCTACAGTGGGTGCAGGCAATGTCTGTGCCCACTTTATATTTTCGGAGGTAAGTTATGGAAGGTAAGAAGAAATTAAAAGCCTGGCAGATTGTCCTGATGATCATTTTTTACCCAATAACGCTGACATGTCTGCTGATCAAGTTCATTATTAAGATTGTAAAAAAGAATAAGTCCGGACAGATTATCAAAGATCTCAACACCAAGGTTGTAGGCGTGACTTTCGCCAATAAGGATGGCACCAGCAGACAGGAAATAATTCTTTCCTGTGCCGAAGGTGAAGAACTGGAAGTCCGGCACTATGATGATGCAGAGTTTCCTTCTGCTTTTGGAGTATTTAAGAAGAACGGCCAGCAATTAGGACATATCAGCCGGGAGCTTGCAGACGATCTGTATGCTTTTTATCGTGAAAATCCCATGTATGCGATTGTGACCGGAATAACCGGCGGCGGAAGGCTGACCTATGGCTGCAACATTCGCCTTTTTATTCTAAGCAAATAAAAAAAGAGGGCTATGCAAAGACCGAAGTCTCTGCATAGCCCTCTCTCATGCCATATTGTACCAAAATGTACCGTTTTTTCATTTTTTCATGAGTTCGTTTACTTTCTTCTGAACGGCTGCATAATCATAGCCCGCCGCCGTCAGTCTGTCCTTTCTGTCCTTGCCTGCTCCCCAAAGCCCACGGATAACCTCATTGGCAAGCTGTGTAACCGTTTTCTTGGCTGTGGCCTTTTGCGGCTCATATACCACAGTGCCCTTGCTGTCGAACACCTTGTAACCCGCTGCCTTGTTTGCATCAGCCTGTTTCTTTGCGTTATCAAGCACCTTATATGCTCCGATCTGGCTCTTTGAGTCTGCCCAGCTCTTGCGGACGCGGTATATCTCATCCGTGGTCTTGCCGCCAGAGTCCTTCATCAGTGCTGCTACATCATTTCTGACATCCTCCATACTCTTTCCGAATTTAGGGAACCAGTGCAGCACATCAATATGATCACATCCCAGTCCCAGATTTGCGCTGTCTTTATGGCAGAGAATTACCGGAACCTTGATACCATTGACCGTTACCGTTCCTTTGGGATCGAGACTGTACATCTTGCAGAGATAGGCTGTCAATTCGCAGGCCTCCTTGTAAACGGATTCAAAGTAGGCCTTATCATTCAGCGCATCCTCGCAGATTTCAAACTGAATCCATCCATTGTTGCATGATCCATTCTTTCCTCCACCACATCCCCAAGGCCTGTAGTCCCACGGCATTGTCTGTACTGTTGCCACGCTTCCGTCTGCAAGTTTGCCTATCCATGAGTTAAGACCTGCTTCTCTGTATATATGGTTCCAGTCATTGTTGTAAGGGTTTTTGCCTAATTTATTGAGCATAGCCTGCCTGTCAGGAGCATTATCATCCGGCTGTACATATCTTTTAAGCCAAGGATTATTTGCTCCAGTGCTGTGCCAGAGCACGCCTTTGACTACCATCTTACTTGTCCCCTTATAACATGTACTCTGTGTCATCATGCAGACAAGTGGCTTATTACTGTTACTGTATTTCATTTTCTGTCTCTCCTTCCTCTTCTGATTTATCCTTTTCGCTTTGGTCTCTCAGCTGTTTAAGCATCTTTTTAAGCGGCGAAGGAATGGGGATACCTATTTCCCCGGCATTTTCGATAATACTGAGGCCTTCATTTGAGATATAAAAGAACACGGTTGCCGTCCTAAGCACAGCGCCCTTGCCTATTATCTGAACGTCAAGCACATTAGCAATGCCCACAACTATGAATATTGCAACCTTCCTTGCTATCCCTTTGAACCCCACATCAGAAGATAATTCGTGATTAACCGCTGCCGCGATCACCCCGGTAATGTAATCCATCACCACGAAGGCTACAAGCGCCAGCAGGACGCCGTCAGCGTCCCCGAGGAACCATCCTATCCCGCCACCAACGGCTGATAATATGAACTGAAAGTATCTCCATGCCTTGTCCATTGCAGCACACCTCAATTCTCCGGATAGACTTCTCCGGTAATAAGTTCGTATTCTTCGGCTGTGATCTTGCCCTTGACCACGGCATCAGCAACCTTTTTCTTGCTCCATCTGCCCTGATCGTACCACTCTTTGATCTGATTGTACATCTTACTCATTGCCTTCCTCCTCTTCTCCTGACAGGTCTTCTTCAAGGTCTGTTGCTATTTCGTTGTTTTCTTCAATCTCTTCCATGATTTCCGTATCGTCACCATCATCAAGGTCTACATCGCACATCATGGCGACATAGAAAAGCGCAGCCTTGACATCTTCAAGTTCTGCTTTCTCATTCTCTGCTGCTCTTTCTTCTGCCGGGTCAATGCCCTTCTTTACCAGAGCATCACTTGCGTTCTTTCTTCTGTACATGGCTTTGAGCCTTCTGATCTCGCTGTTGGTCATTGTCTTCCCTCCAATGTTCTTGTCTTAATGTTTTGAAATAGGCATCCATCCGCATTGCCATCCTGTGGTTATCGCTTCTGAATCCATTTCTCTTAGAGTTTTTCTTTCTGCTTTTCCTGCTTCCGTCCCATACGACTGTACTTCGCCATATCTGATAATGTTCAAATACTTTGCCTCTGCTGACACCGCCTTCTGCCGCCTTTTTAACAAGTCTTTTCAGTTTCCGTCTTTCTGCCTTAACTCTTTCCGGTGTTCTGGTGACTACAATCTTTCCGGAATGTCTTGGCTTAAAGATGAATCCCAGAAATGTGATGCCTTTTGAGGCTTCATATATTCTGGTTTTCTTTTCATTCAGCTGGAATCCTTTGACGGCCATCTTTTCGGTTATTTTTAAAAGACATTCTTCAAGATATGCCTTATCATGATGCAGGAGAAGGAAATCGTCCATATATCTGACATAATGGCTTATTCCCAGCTCATCCCTGATAAAATGGTCTTCATCATTGAGTGCTGCAATGCCTACTATCTGGATCATCTGACTGCCTGGATTATAACCGGTATCTCCAGCATACTGCTCACGCAGCACTTTCTCTGACATCCGGTATATTTCTTCAGAGGGAAGCATCTTTCTGAATATGTCAGCCGCCACATCATGCCTCATGTTCGGATAATATCCTTTAATATCACATTGAAGCACATAATAACTACCGTATTCCTTCTGCATTTCCCTCATATACTCAAGCAGCATCTTCCTTGCGTAGTCAGTACCTTTGCCTTTCTGACATGCTGCATTCTCAGGTATGAGCTGTTTTGCCACTTCCGGATATATGTAATTGTCGTTGAGACTTCGCTGATACACCCTGTCCCGGAAGCGTATGCTCACGATCTCGCGTTTCTTCGGGTGGGTTATCGTAAATGTGACCGGTTTTCCCGACTTGTATGTACCGTCTTTTAGTTCCTTTTCAAGTTTAAGACATTTTTCAATGCCGTTAAGATAGAAACTTGCGGTTGAGCCCTTCCAGATAACGCCCTTCTTGCATTTAAGCATACTTTCAAATAGCGCATCGAAGCCGATCACCGATTCAGTGATTTCGTCATTCATTTGATTGTAATATGATTATAAAGTGTGTCTGAGGTTCTGCCTCAGCGTTGTTTAGCCATACGGCAAGGTGCAGGCCTCCTTGTCAGGCTTGTAGCCGGAGCGCCTTTCCTATGGAAAAGCCATATGTCCGTATTAAGCCGTCAATCGAGGGCAGGGCACGATTCGCATTGTACGCGTTGTTGTTGTTCACGTAGCCGCCCGAGTTCACGTACCACGTATTGTTCGCGTTGCCACGATTCGCGCTGCGCAAGCGGACGTTCTGCGTTCAGTCCTGCACCTGTTCCTTCTTATCCTTTGTAAAGTCTTCAGAGTTCTTGTCTTTCCATGCCTGCGTCATCTTCTTAACTGCAACCACTTTCTCGCACCATGTCTTGTTCTGCTTCCCCTTCTGGTGAAACATCATCTTTGCAATCTGGATCAGCCCCAGCAGGCTGTCGCAGCTCTCAACCGCTCTTTCCTGCAGGGCTTTTCTTCTTTTGAACTTATCTTCGTCTCCGTCGACGCGGATATTGTTTGCTTCCCAGCTCAGTGTGTATATATCCATCGCCTTTCCGATTATCCGGGCAATGATCGCTTCCTGATACCGGTACTGTGGTGCAAACTTAGCACCGCTTGTTATCTGGACCGTGTAACAGATAAGTTCTATCTGTTTGACATGGACTTCAAGTTTTTGTGGTTTTCTTTTGGCTTCAAGCACTTCTGACATTTAATCTTTCCTCCATCCCGGTCAAAGGGGTTTGACCGGGATTATATGATTTGCTGCGCGATGACAAGCGAGGGCAGGGCACGATACGCATAGTACGCGTTGCTGCTGCCCACGTAGCCGCCCGAGTTCACGTACCACGTATGGTGCGCGTAGCCACGATTCGCGCTGCGCAAGCGGACGGTCTGCGCTGATGTCTTCGCATTGATAGCGTATATCTTGTAGGCAGGATAAATATTGCTGCTGCCGGTTCCTGTTGGACTGGTGCGTCCGAGTGCCCTCCTCCAGTATTCCCAATATTCGCCTTCGCCCGCGATCTGTGGTGTGTTGTATATCTGCTCTTTTGACGGGCTGAATACTCTGTCGTAATATTCGTCAAAGCTTCCGTCAGCGCTGACAGTATTCTGTGCAGTCCTGATCTTCGTTTTTGCGAAGTGTCTACGGATTTCGGGAGCATATCCGGTAAGGAATCCTGCCTTTGTTGCTGCTTCTGCCGGAGGCATATCGTACTTATGCTGTGCGCTCCACCACGCTCCCACGCCTGCCTCTGAATTAAGCCACTGTCTAAGAGCTGAATCTTTGTCGCGGTTTAATCCGTAGGCTACCGCCTGGATACTGTTAAGCGTACTTCCGCCGTACTCGCCTGCTGCCGTGAATGTTCCAAGGTTCGTTCCGGAGCTTCCTTCTGTTACATCAACAGTTTCAAGAACTGCCCTGGAAGCATCACAGACCTTTACCTTCCAGCTGGTAGGTGCTACATCGGGTGCGGACTCAAAACCGGCCAGAACACCGCCTATGGGGACATCAACCGTAGTTGTGAACTGATATACCTTGTCTTTCACTACATAAGTGCCCCAGTTTAACCCCATAATGACATTATAGGTTCCTGCCGGAAGGACTGCATCCGTTGCTGCGAAGAATGCTTCTCTTGCATCGAATGTAATTCCGAATGGCGTGCAGTAATGCCATGAAAGAAACATGCCGTTGGTTGTCTCTCCGTCTTCCAGCATGATATCGCCATAATGCACGATATCGTGCGGAACTACGTAAGTAGTGTCTGATGCGACATCTTTCCATTCAAGATTGATCTGCGTGCCTATATGCAGCACTTCTTCTGCGAGGCCGTCATTCTGAAGCTCTACAATCTCGTCAAAGTTCTCTGTGAGCTGTAAGAGTGATTCTTCGGCCATAACCTCAAGAAGAGCGTTCTGATGGTGCAGATAGCTACTTATACGCCCTAACTGTTCCTCGAACATGTCTTCCGAGGGAACATTAAAAGGATTGTTAGGATTGCTCATTTGTATTCTCCTTTGCTTTGATATTCTTGTCTAAGTCTTGTCTAAAACCTTGTCTAACTTTGACTTTTCATATTGGTTTTAGACAAGCGCCAACTTGCCTTTAACTTGCCTAATTTGTGGTTTTTTACTCGAAATAAGGCATTAGAATAGCAAGTTAAGGCTTTTAACACGCTTCTAACGCGTTATTAACTTGCTTATAACTTGCTTATGGTGTTGTTTCCAGTACATCATACAGCAGCTGGGGTTTTCCGTTATGAACAACAATATTCCCATAATACTGAATGTTGTTATCCATATCGTTAATGTAGAACGGCCCGGTAACAAGTGAGACCGCTGCCACTGCCGCGTCACATTCCGCAATTGCCGCTGCCATGCTTGTTTCATAGGTGTTCACCAGCTCAGCTGCTGACTCTTCGTATTCCTGCGTCAGTTCTTCGGCTGTTTCCTGCACATCCGCGATCAGCTGTGTAAGGATATCGTAATTGTCATCCTGTTCAATGTCACCATCCGAGTTTGCAGACCTTTCCACATTCAGCAGAAATGACATTGAAGATATCTTCCGGCCATCCTGCAATATGCTGATATCGCATGGAACAATACCGTCTTGTTCCAGAATCCAGTAAGCAAGCGGTACTGTAACGGTGCCGTCGGCATTGACAACGCCTGTGAAACTCGCAGAGCTGTCATCAGGTCTCTTGGCGCTGATAATGACTGTTGCCCCGGTTGTTACAAGAATCTGCACGCCTTCTTCCAGAAGCGTTACCTTCAGATACCTGGACTGACTGTCGCACTGCTTCGCAAGTATGACCTTATACTTGTTTTCCCGGCATATATCCAGTGATATTTCCTGAGTGATAAGCATTATCTGTCCTCCTTTTATTGTTTTATTTTAGACTCAAGTGCAGCAATCCTGCCTTCCAGAGTCTTGGTATACCGTTCCATAGCCTTGATTTTGGCTGCGTTCAGAGCAACAAACTCATCATATCTGAGACCGTAGTTATAATCCGGGTTGCCGTCTTTATCAAGTACTGGTTCTTCCTCTTTGATTATTTCGCCCTTCTTGTTGAACTTGGCCGGTTTCATTTTTACATCTTTGCAAAATCCGGCAAAATCCTCAGCCGTCATTCCTGCATTATTAATAGCTTTTTCAACATCCTGTGAAATGAATCCAACATGAACCCTGTCTCCGCCTTTACGGTGGAAAGTAACTGGTTCCAGCAGATCAAAGAGTTTGAGGTATTTATCAGAAACCGGTTTTATTTTTCTCTTTTCTCTGCGGTCTGAGGTTGATATGGTTGAATTATTAGAGTATATCTGCTTCCACTTATATGAAGAGCTTCCAAGATCGAGGTCATTGTTGACCGTAGGCCTGAATACGCCTGCGGCAAGGGTCCACCCGGAACCAGTGTTGCCTATGAAATTTGCAGTGAGGGTTGTTCCGTTGCCAACCAGCATCGGGTTTGTGTTCTGTAATGCAGATTTCAAATTCCCGGATGAATCAAAGAACCATAATCCGTTTTTTGCGTATGTGGCCAGCAGATTCTCAGATGAATCAAAAAAATAAAGGTTTTCCTTAAACAATCTCATCCTGTCCTTTTTTGAACCCGTTCCATCTCTAAATGTAAGACTTGCTGTCTGTAATTCACTTAACATATCCCCCGAAGAATTATAAAACCATAATCCATCCGTCTGCAGGGTGCTCAAAAGTGTTCCAGAAGCATTGTAGAAATACAGCCCCTCTTTTCCTAGGGCCATTCTGGTATCGTTGCTGCTGTCATCATCGCGGATATTGATACTATCCTCGAATATTACCATTAGGTTCCGGACAGTTGAGCTGGTTAATCTTCTTAGGATGCGGATTAACCCTGGAGCCATATAGCTGCTCCTTGGGTTGCCATTGAATACGCCATCCACATTCGCATATTCTGAACCATAATATCCTACTTGACTTCCGCCCAGCCCATATACACCAAGAGCACTGGGGGTTAGCAATGTATAATATTCGTTTGCGCCAGAGCCATAAGTCAGCTTAATTACATCTCGTGATGAGCTGTTGCTGTCTATGTGAATGCTTCCACCGGTCATATTGAAGTTAGTGGCGGTTATATTCTGCGCAAACAGATCGTTAAGGTCTATTGCGTTCGCCAGTATCGTTGCTGCCGCAATCACGCCACCATTAATATAGGTCATATTGTTGTCTGTACAGAGCGCTATCAGCTTGTTTCTGACTTCGGTAGAAATGCCGGTTGCTGATGCCGCTGCCTGAGATGCTGCGTTTGCAGTTGTTACGGCGGCTGCTGCATTTGAGTTGGCGCTGTTCTCAGCACTTGCAAGGATTTCTGTTGAATATGATATACTGCTGTCATCATATGTTATCTTGCTTCTTGTCCAATAGTAATGTCCGGCGCTCCAAGCAGGCTGTGTGTCACTCCAGGAGCCGCCAGTGGTGGTCTGATCCGAAGTAGACAAGTACCATTGAGGCACTATTGAACTGACACCTACACCTGTATCTCCTGTGTCGCCCTTTACACCTGTTATACAGAGTGCTGCGGAATAGGTTGTCGTTCCATTGGCGTCCGTTGTTGCTGTTCTCTGCCAGATATAATATCCTTCTTCCCATGCCGGAGCATTGTCCTGCCATCCGGTTGTTGGCGGTGTTGTATTGCTCTGATTCTTTGCATACTGAACAGAAACCCCAGTAATATTGCCGTCTATCTTTGCTGCAAGTGCTGTTGCAAGCTGTGATTCGGCTATTTTGCCTATTCTTATCCACTCTGCATCAATACCCACCACGGATAGTCTGTCAGCAATAACCTGACCTGTTGCGGTTATACCAGCATTCCATGTGCTTCCACCGTTGGTCGATACGCTTACTATGTCCGCTGCCATTCGCCATATAATCGTTGAATCTGCAAGCGCCGGTTGATCATGAAGGTAGTATATGCTTGCGCCACCTGCATCTGTGACTTTTGTGCAGTATAGTCCGCTTGAATTATCAATGATTTCCTGCATTTTCTCGAATGCAATATCAACCTCTGTCTTTCGGACGGTTGCTTCTTCGGCTACGGCATCGTTAATGGTCTGGGTGAGTCCTTTAACCTGCTGAATGGTCGACGACATAGTAATAACATTCTTTTCCGGGTTAAGCGGATGTGTCTCATATTCAGTTACCTTCATGTCGATAGACACATCCTTAACGCTGTCTATTATCCTGACTATTGATAGCAGCCCAAGCCTTAAATCTGCATATGATGTATTGTCAAGCGCATATAGGTCTCTTATGCTGCATGTATATGTTACATTAGGGAAAGCTGCGTTCTGAAGCTTTGCCGTCGCATCTTCAAGCAGGCTTTCCATGCTTGTATATCTTTCATCTTTCCAGTAGGCTACTATTGTTTCACCGTTATATGCCTTGTTTTCCACATAGTTTTTGCCGTCATTGATAGCCCCGAATGTAAGACCGTCTTTCCCTTCGGCATATAGTACTGTAAAATAATCACTTGCTTTTCCTTTGTACTCAAGTCTTTCAAGGTTGAGGCCGTCCATGACTATTGCCGGATCGGTACTGGGTTGATATGTGGCCGGATCCTGATAAACCGTAATCACTCCGTCTTTATTATTTATCTGCACTGCGAAATCAAAGAAATCGTGCATTTTCTGTAGTATGCCATATTTTGAAAGCACGCCATCACATTTCACAAGTCTTCTCTTCGAGCTGCTATTATATATGGTCAATGACCAGCCGTTCGGAAGGATTTGTTGTATTGCCTGTGACAGAAGAACGGGGGTTCCGGTCGTGAAATCCTCTATTGCGGATCCTTTCCAATTAGCATTCTGGTTGCTGACTTTTTCCCAGCATATTTCCGCGGTAACATTTGCGTTGCTCAGATCCATATCTATTGCCGTGATACGGTACATCTGACCATCTGCTTTCGCAATTTCTCGTTCCTTAATCAAGGAATAATTCTCGTTGTTGACATTGATCTGGAACTTAAGCGTATTGTTACCGTCAAGCTTCTGTGCGACAGAATAATCGTCTACTGTAATTATATTGTGATTTATGGTAATCATGCAGAACCTCTAATAGAATGTTGGATAATAACTAACCTGTGGTGTATCTTCGCATACTATGTCATTATATCCGGGTACTAACTGCGGCATCTTCGTGAATGTGCAGTTTTTGGCATAGTTAACATTGCCTCTTTTGATTTGGTTATTTATGCCGTCTACGGTTAATATGTCGCCCTGGGCGACTATATTAAACCGTACTGGTCCCAGATCGTAAATCAGAGCATTATGTGATGCCGTAACTTTTAATATGCAGTCTGTGTACGGTATCTGGGACTGGCAGTATACTCTGCTTGCCGTTGTGGTGATCATCGGGAGGTGCTTGCTTGCGCTTCCGGTTATCGTAAGCACATATATGCCAAGCCCTTTTCTTTCTTCTGTTATGCTTGCAAGAGCAAAGCGGAAAAGGTAACCATCCATCCTGATTTCGCATAGTCCTGAAAAAAGACCGTAGATGGAATCCTTATTTCTCAGGGTTTCTGTCCTGTTCCTGCCCTTTACTGCTATTGAAATGGTAAGGCTTGCCTTTTCGCTCTTCTGGTTGAAGAGCTGGAATATACTTTTCTTGGCCCCGCTTGACAGCGTTGATACGACTGCTCCCGGAGTATATACATAATCCAGAAGCAGTCCGCTGTATTTGCTTATGGGGATGTTGTTGACTGTTACTACTCTGAACATAGCTTATCCTTCCCACGCCATCTGCTTATTAAGAAGTGGCGACAGTACTTTTCCTACGGTCTTTCCGTCTATCATTACATCGCCGTCCTTTTCGGTAAGGACTTTCAGCAATTTGGCAATATCCGTAAGGCTTGCCATTATATTGTAATCACTTGTATTTGTGTCAAACTCCGGATTCGAGAAATTGTAATCAAGCACTCTGCTGATATTGGCCTGTGCTGGATCAATGGCAGCATCACTCAGTTCTTCAATAGCGCCCTCTACGGCATCAGTATTTTCTTCGATACCTTCTGCCATACCTAAAGCCACCATTTCGCCGACTTCATCCCTGAACACTCTTGAAGGTGAGAATATTTTCAGTATGCTCTTGGCTTTATTCAGTGCTGAACTAGCAAGGCTCTTGGCTGCATCGCCGATTGCTTCAAGTCCGTTTAGGAGGCCTTCCTTGATACCGTTTACGATTTCCGCGCCAAGTTCAAGCCAGTCTATTTCGCATATCTTATCCCAGATGGTTGAAATAATGCTTCCTGCTGCCGTTATAAGTTCAGGAAGCGTCTCCGTGATACCGCCGATCAGTTCCATCAGCAGATCAATACCCATCTGCAGTATTTCCGGAAGATGCTCTATGAGTGTATTGACTATATTAACAATTAAATCCGCTGCAGAAGATACAAGATCAGGCAGTGTCTGGGCAATACCTTTAATGAGTTCTTTAAGAATCTTAACGCCTGTCTCAAGGATATCCGGAAGCTTCTGGATGATCGTTTCAAGCAGTTTCTGAATGATTGTTGTCATATTTGACAGAATATCCGGAAGTTTTGAGGAAATACCCTCAATAATGTGCATCAGTATGTCCTGACCTGCTTCTAACATCTCAGGCAGATTGTCCATTATCAGGTTGAGCAGGTCTTCCAGGATGGTGGCCATGCTTTCAATCAGATCCGGCAATACCTCCAAGATTCCGTCAATCACCGAAAAGAGTATCTGTTTCCCGGATTCGAGCATTTCGGGCAGATTTTCTGAAATATTACCGGTTAACCCGCCGATCATCTCGGGAACGGTTGCAACCAACTCCGGCAGGCTCTCCATAATGCCCTGCACAAGTGCGCCTAATAGCTGTATTCCAGCTTCAATGAGCAGCGGAAGGTTTTCTATCAGCCCTGCAATAAGTGTCTGTATTGCTTCCACAGCCGCAGGAATAAGCGTCGGTAATGATTGCGTGATGCCTTTCACAAGTTCGGTAAGTAATTGCACACCCAATATGATGATGTCCGGCAGTATTTGAAGTATGCCTTGCGCCAGCGTTGTGAGTATCTGCGTTGCACCCTTAGCCAGTTCTGGAAGGTTTTTCTTTATTCCTTGCAGCAGTGATGAAACAAGAGATGTTCCGGCTTTTACAAGTTCCGGAAGCTTTTTCATTACCATTTTAAGGCCGTCGGTCATTATCGTACCCAGCGCATCCATGGCGCCGGACAGGCCGCCTTCTTTGAACGCGCCTGAAAGCGTAGAAATCGCATCTGTGCCAAAGCTGACAAATTCCCTTAATGAAGGTGTCAGCTGATCAGAGACTATAATCTGTGCGCCCTCAAGGGCTGATTTGAACATAGTGATGTCACCCTGAAGGTTGTCAAGTTGAACATCAGCCATAGCTTCTGCGGCGCCTTTGGTGTTTTCCAGCGATTTCTGAACAGACTCAACTGCTATTTTTGCATCTTCTACGCTGAGGTCATATTCAAAGTGCAGATATTCTTCCAATTCTTCGGTGCTGGTCCCCAGATCCCGAAGGTTGTATATCATTTCATCTGTAAGGTCTTCCAGTTCTCCGTTTGCTGCCCATGCCTTGTCTGAGTACTTTTCCCAGGCTATACCGGAATTGGCAAGTTCTGACGATATATCTGCAAGGTTGTAACTTGAACTGCTCAGTTTGGCATCCAGTTCGTCCCATTCCTTGCCTGCATTGTTCAAGAGCGCAGGAACGGTTTTTAGTGTTGCTGAATCAAATATCTGGGATAATGCCTGGTTCTTCGCTTCCTCGCTCATTCCGTCAAGGCTCTTATTCAGGTCTTGCAACACATCCTGTAAAGGCCTTGCATTTCCCTGAGCATCGTATGCCGACACACCAAGAGCATCAAAGCCTGCTTTCGCAGTGCTTGTAGGCTGATAAAGGTTTTTCAGCGTTCTGGAAAGAGCATTACCGGCTTCCGAAGCAGATACATTGTTATTTCCGAGTATACCGAGGGCAACCGTCATGTCCTGCATGGACTGATTTGTAGTATTTGCCATACCGGCAACTGTTGAAAGGCCTTCGCCGAAGCTCTGTACATCTCCTTTTGCGCTGGATGCTATCGTTGCAAGTTTATCTGCTATTTCCCCGGCTGTGAGCGTTTCATTGGAAAAGCCTGCAATAATACCGGTTGCATAATCTGCTGCATCTGCTATGGAAAGACCGCCTGCCGCTGCCATATTGAGGATATCCGGTAACGTTGACATGATTGACTCGGTATCATAATCGGCCATGGCCAGAATATTCATGGCATCCGCTGCCTGTGATGCTGAAAAAGCCGTGGTTGAACCCATTTCCTGGGCATAATCACGCAGTTCTCCTAGCTGATCGGTTGTCAGCCCCATAGTTGCCGCAACCTGAGACATTGCGGAATCAAACTCAGCGCCCACCTTGACAGATGCTGCACCGAAAGCTCCTGCCGCTGCCGTAGCGCCTAAGATAGCGTCAAGTCCGATTTTAGCCGCAGAAATACCGCCTTTTACGGCCCCCGAAAAGGCATTTCCGAAAAGTCCGCCGGATTTCTTACCGGCAGACTCGGCTTCGCCTGATAATAGGTTTGTTAAGCTTCCCTGTATTCCTTCTGCTGACGGAATGATCTGCACATAAGCTTTAGCTATATCGGACATATCTGCTCCTTAATCTATCCCCAGAGCCTTCCTTCTTGCCGCTTCAAACTCTTCTGCGGTATCAAAAGCTTGCTCTTCTTTCTCTTTCTGTTCGCCTGTCAGTATTTCAAGTACTGATTTAGGCGCGTTCCGTTTATGCTGCGCGTCCTTTGTATGCGTCCAGCACAACCAGTTGACTTTATCAAAGATAGCTGCCAGCAGATGAGTGTCAATGTCTATCTTTGCTTTCATCAGTTTCATTTTGATTCTTGAATCATTCCTTAAACCGGCAGATAAGACCGCCACCGTCTGAATCGGTAGCGATCTGTAATCAAATATCCCATATGTTTCCGCCAGGTCACATATGAGAGCATCTTCATCTGCCTTTATCATACCAGCAAGGATGATCAGTTTTTTGCTTCTTTTACCTTGCTGAAAATATCCTTGATCTCTGCCACAACATCTGATGTCTTGGCCGGACACTCATTCTTTTCTCTCAGGTGATCAAGAAGCCTCTGCTCCTGTTCTTCGCCCAGGAGCTGTTCCAGTATATCGGGCAATACTGTAATCTTGCCTTTATCAAGGGCGCATAAAAGACGGAAGAACTCATATTCTTCCAGCTGCTCCCTGTTTACTTCAAACTTGAATCCGGAATCTGTTGTTCCGGTAACTATTTTCTTTCTCATGGTTGTTTATCTCCTTGCTGAATGATAAGGGGTGCCCGAATTGGCACCCCGCTTCTTTTTTGTAGATATTATCAGGTTCCTAGCTGGATGTACTCATAGTGGGTATTGCCGCTGGAATCTGCAAGCGCTGTGAGGGTAAGTGCATAACCTACTTCATCAGTATCGTCGTAAGTAACCTCGCCTACCTCAGTTACATTGCAAAGAGGGATAACAATTCTCTTTGCCTTGCCGTTCTGAAGCACCATTTCAATAACGACACTCAGATCATCCGGGTCTTTTCCATTCGCTGCTATGGAAATCAGGCTTGAAGTGGCCGTGACATTACCGTCACCATATACAAGCTTAAGGGTATCCGCATTGGTTGTTTCGATAACAGTGAGCCCGAATGTATCGGTATGCTCATTGTTATATGTCATAACCACATCACCGCCCCAGGCCTTGATATTCTCTACCGACTTGGAGTTATTATTGGTAACACCGTCATCGGAAATATAGCCTACGTTCTTAAAAGCATTGTCAAGTGCTGTAGTTGCATCTGTGGGAAGAGTGCTTCCGGCAGGAGCAACGAATACCGAGCCGCCTATCTTGGGCTTTCCAAGATGTACATTTGCCTTGTTGTTGTCCGACATTTTCTGCCTCCTTAATAGTGAGTTATTTCAAATACCGCCTGATAGCGGTATCTTTTTGTTTCTGTGTCCGTAAAGTCATAGTCTGAATTAAGCTTAATGCTCCCGATCTGACGAAGGGCAATAAGTTTTTCCAGCATCTTGTCCTTTACTGTCTCATTCAGTTCCGCTGCTTCTTCCCTTGTGCTGCCATATGACTGAATGGCGAGGGTGCTACGGTTTACTGCATAATTTTCCCTGCTTCCACCCGTCTTTTCGATGGTAACATATCTTTCCGGCAGATTGCCGGAACTGGAATCGGGTTTTTCAAGGAATACAGGCAGCCAGATTTCTCTTTCAAGCCTGTCTCTTATGATTCTCTCGATTATCATGTTCCACCTACCTTCCGAGTGCTTTAAGCAGAGTGTTGTTTTCCAGATTGTCCTTATTGGCTTCCTTTGTGGCTGCCTGGACTCTGACATTTGCTCTTGTCTTCCCCAGTGTACCAGGCACTGCCTCATAGCCTTTGCCCGCCCTTCTTGCTACCGTCTCTGCGGTCTCATTAAGTACGGACTGTATTTCGGATGATTTCAGCAGTTCCCGTATGCCTGCGGAATTAAGTACTACGCGGCATTTTTTACTCATTTCTTTCCACCCTGACTTTCTTGTTCCAGGATAAAGGAATCAGTGCTTCAATGCCCTGCGTGGGCATCCCTATTGTCCTAAAGGTTTCACCGAAAAATCGTACCTTGCGGTCTCTCCACTCATGTGTATCGCCTTTCGGAATGGCAAGCACGTATGCAAGCTTCTTCCCGGTAAGCGAGAGGGTTTCCGTCACTTCGTCCGTTGTCGGCTCACCGACAAGCACATTGTGTACATCTACCCATTCCTCAACATACTGCATTGTTCCGAAGCTGTCCTTTCCTTTTTCAGTTCTGGTCATCAGTTGGATCGTTATTCCCTTGATAATCCCCATACGGCTCAATCACTCCTATTCTCTGTTTCATCCGGAGCCCGAGTCTGTCAAGCTCCGATTTTTTGATGAACAATCCACCTCCCGGCACTAAAAAAGAGCCGGAGAAGGAATAGCCCATTGCTGATTGTGAAAATTGTGTCGCAGGTTCCTGGTCCGTGGAGGTCATCAGGGTTCTTGCTACCACGTCAACGGTAACGGACTTTGCCACAACCGCAAGATCAGCATCATCCGTCACCATCTCGTCGAGGTTTTTTCCCCTCTTCTTCGCTTCCGTCCGGAGGCTTGAAGATACAACAGGGATAAGAGCCGCTGCCCTTTCTGTTTCTTCGGGTGTCATAGGCCTCCAGAGAACGGTCATATCCTGTATTGTGGCATAATCCATATCTATTTACCCGCTTTCTTCTTTTCGGAAGTCTCTTTCTGCTTTTCCGGCTTTTTCTCAGTTGTACCGGCAGGAGTTTTTATCTCCTGCCATACTTCACTGGTTAGTTCTGATGCGACTTCCACTATTGTGCCGGTCTGCAGGTTCTTATACCGCCTCATCAGGTTGTCTTGATGATTGCGAACCACAGGGGATTAAGAATGCCCCATCCGAGGTATGCTTCACAGCGAAGGTATACCTGGTTGTGTCCCTTGAGGTCGGAACCGCTGTTGTCGGGATCGCCGTACTGGATAATCTCGAATGAGATATCCTTGCTGTAGCCCCACTTGAAGCCTCTTGCGAAATCGCCAAGAAGGGCTCTGTCCTTGCTTGAAAGAGCGTTGATGGTGTTATTTACATCAACATTCATTCCACCAAGCTGAGCAGGGAATCCACCAAAGCGGAATTCAGGGTACTGGGGAACGCCGTTTGCTTTAAGGCTTGCCATTGCCGTTGAGAATACGCCTGACATGGCAATACCGTTTGCCTCTCCGTCTGCGGCTGTGATCAGCGCAAGTGCATCCTCGATATTTGTGTCGGGTGTGCTTCCATTATAGGTTACGACATTAGTTGTAACCTTGCTGTCAAAGTTGTTATTGCCTACTACTGCCGATGCAGTGCCAGCCTTAGGGTTGACGCCGTGTATTGCTGCAAGGTCAAAGCCCTTTGCGAGCTTAGCTGCGAAGCCTTCGTTAAAGCTTGAAAGGATATCGAGCTGTTCCTCTTCTGAAGCGAAAAGGAACTCATCCGATACTCTTGCGCCATACTCGAACTTGATCGGGTTGATGATGATAGTATCGAGTGAAAGACCTCCCTCGCTCTTGGCTCCGCCTTCTGCTACGATGGAAACCTCGTTATCAAGCGAAAATGTCATCTCTCTGAGTCCGTTGAAAGGGATAGGTCTTGCTCCTGAAAGCTTTGCCAGAGAGCTCTTGCCCTTAACGGCATTGATAAGATCGTCCACTGCTGTTGCAGGGAAATTGCTGCCTCTTGTTGTTGCCATAATTTTGTCTCCTTTTATTGATTATTCAGCGCTTTAAGCTGTTCTTTTAAGTCTTCACGCTTTCTGTCCTCTTCGGGCTTTTCGGTTGTCCTGAGAGGTGATGTATGCGTGCTCTTGATTATCTTTGATAGCGATTCGGCATCCTTGCGGATAGCGGTTTCGTCATCGCCGGTTAATCTTCCGGCAAGTTCGTAAGGAATGCCCATTTCATGAGCAATCTTTGATTTGAGAGAAGTCATTTCAAAGCCCTTGATCTTTGTGTCGCGTTCAGCAATATCTTTCTCATATTGCGCCAGTTTTCCGGCAGATTCTGTTTTGGCTGTTTCATAGTCCTTGATTTTCGTCTCATATTCTGCCTTGATCTTTGCGAGATCATCCGGAGAGGTATAACCCTCATATACTTTGGCCTGAGCCTCCTTCTCGCTTCTCTTTGCCTGCTCAATGCGGCTTTTAATGGCTGCATCAAACTCTTCCTGTGTGTTGATAGGTGTAAAATCGCCCATTTCTTAGGTCTCCTTTCCCACTTTCCGCGTGGTCTGCGTAATTTTTGTACTAAAAAACGCCTCAACATAAGTTGAAGCGTTCAATAGTTCACTCTCTGTTTTTTCTTTTCCTTACTCTCGTGACACTGCCAGAATGCCAGGACAGCGCTTTCCAGTATCGCGATATCGGTATCTTCCCGAAGCGCCCTATAACCCCAGCCACCTTTCGTGCCTATTTCCCTGTGTTCGCAGTTCGTAGCACAGTATCTTAGTGATGGCTGGTTCATATGACAGAGCTTTTCTTCGGTTATAGCCTGTTCAAACAGTGTATGCGCGGTTATAACCTCGCCTGTCGATACCCTCAGAAGCCTTTTCCGGATTTTTTCGTCCTTCATTCGCTTCTGGAGCAAATCGGCTCCGGCTCCGTCAACCACTATTTTCCCGACATTATCTGCCGCTACCTTTAAGAAGTCCGTAATCCATCTGTTCGTCTTTCTGGTTGATACACAGTCAATGGTTTCTATGAAAACCTTGCCTTCCGTGGTCTTGACCGCAATAGACATGGCCACATTGACACCATTTACTCCGTATTTTATGCCGACGAACAGCTTTCCTTTGAGTTCTGGAAGCGTTTTGACTGCAAGACCGTCCCATTCAGGCTCTGATATTGCTGAATGCTGGTTATAGCGCAGCCATAACCCAAGCCTTTGAATGTTGAAATCAAGTGTTTCGCTCTTGATCTCAGCCTTAACCTTCCTCTCTGTAAGAATCGTACCCATTGACGGATTTGTTTCATACCAGAGTTTCCGGTCATAAGGATCCGATTGTTCATCAACTGACCATTCAGCCCAGCCTGAATCCTCTTTTGCTCCTGCGAACACATCTTCACGGTATTTCTGGAATACCGTACCGGCTGAAACCGTTGTCGGAGGTGTTCCACAGTAAATGGTCTGAGGATTCTTGCTGTCCGAAACAACATACATCAAGGCTGTGTCCTGATCGTCGGTATATTCCTGTGCCTCATCAATGATAAGCAGGTCATATCCTTCGCCAAGACCGCCTTTTGATGATCTTGTACGGAAATTGATGCGTCCTTCGCCCTTGAGCATCTCAATGCGCTCCAAGCCGAACTGTTTGATTGTACGGAAGTCTTCCTTCTCTACATACCCAGCCTTTGCCAGAAGCTTTCCGATCCGCTCCCAAGACGCATGGCTTGTAGTGGTTCGGTGAGCAGTGTGCAAGATGCTTTCGCCGTGCGTTATGCCCCACAGTTCCCGGATGATCAGAAGCTCGGACTTACCGTTTCGTCTCGGAACAGAATAACCGAACTTAACATGAGTCCATAATCCGTCTTCATTCTTCGCCATGAGGTCATATGCAAGCAGCTCCTGCCATTCTTGGGCAGTCCTGCCGGTTTTGTTGTAAAGTTCGACAGCGTCCTTGCCTTCCGTGTCGGAGTAAGGCAGCACCACGCTCTTAGTGGGAGACTGGCGGCCAAGCTTAACCTGTTCCGCTGCCATTTCTCCCTCCTTTACGGTGCTGTGAAATAAAAAAGACCGCCGAAGCAGTCTTAACCCGGTTTACCGGTGTATGTTAAAGCCCGAAGGCTTGTAACCATTTTTTATTGAGTATGAGGCGCATGTTACATTTCATCTGCAACAATGTCTGCCATATGACAATCAATCGGTTTCGTAGGATTATGGGATAGTCTTTCCTTCATCTCCTGTAATCTTTTAGTATTACCATTTGCCCATTTTGAGATTCTTATTGTTGCGGACTGGCTATTAGTGATTTGAAAGATTTCTTCCGTTAAGTTTTTAATGCTTTCTTTTTTATCCATCGTATTTTCTCCAGTCTGAACCAAATAATTCCGAAAGTACTTCTTCGACAATGGGATCGATTTGGTCTATTGGCTCCTTCTTATAAATCTTGTATGTATCAAAGCCCTTATTTACTGCATAATAATGATAATTGCCGTATTCATCGTGAATTAGGGCATGCTTTCTTTCTTCTGCAGTAAGATTATTGTTGAAATTATGAATAACTTCAGCTTTTTCTTTCGGAGAGAGTGGGATTTCTTTTCGCTTTTGCCACTCTTCGACAGCTCTTTGATATTCATCTGGCGGAAGTTCTCCAGTTTTAAGGCGAGCGCCGGGAAATTGTTTTCTGAAATCAATTTTTGTGCTACTTCTATCATCTTCCGGCTGAATATTCTTCCTCGCCTCTATCTTATCATATTCTTCGGAATCTTTCCACTCTTTTTTATTCCAGACATTCTGAACTTTGCCGTCTCTGGGATCGTAATTGACGGTACACCGGCAATTGTTATGCCTGGCGAATACCTCTTTCGGAACGCCCGGGTATTCGTATGTTCCATCCAGGGAAGCGCACCAGTCGCAGCACTTTGTCTCAGCAGAGCGCACGATCCGGGGCTTTAAGCCTGCTTTATAGTGGAAATCGGCGTTCTTTTTAATGGTATCATCAACTACTTTCATGCTGAAAGTCTCAACCGGAGCATTGAGCATGTAGGAAACTGTATTGAAGTCTTCCGAAGCAGACACCTTGTCAATGATGCTCTTTGCATTTTCTTCGTCATAGTCTGCTGCCTGAGCCTTCAATCCGAGCCCGGCATTTTCGTTGAGATGCTGCTGCACCTCTGCTGCCTTCTTCGCTACAATGCCATAATCTGTTTTCAGCATCGTTCCGAGGATCCTGTCGGCTATATTGTAATACATCTGTCCGTTCGGAAGCTTGTCCGCTGTGATATTCTTCTGCAACGCCGCTGCCATGAGTTCGCCTGTTCTCTGGGCGAACTCCTGAGCATCGGCATAATCAGCTTTTCCGGAGGATATTTTATCTGCAAGCTGCTGTATTTTGGTATCATTTTTGTATGCCTGGTTAAAATCCTGCTGAATCTGGGCAAGCAGTTCAGGCACAATGTCTATTTCTGCCATTGTGGCTCCTGTCCCGCTGCCTTTACGCAGCGTTATTCTCCTGTTCCAGCCGCAATCTGCCCGGCATTGTCGCTATAATCAATTCCTGTAAGCCTTCTGAGCGCCGGAGCATCGAAATAACCGGGAATAACAGTGTTGATCTTGGCTGCACCGTCTCCGATCATTCCAAGGGCTGAAGCGTCATTCTCGAATACTGGCTCCCATTCAGGCTTTGTCCGGTAGAGCTGGCGGCGCTCATATGCGTAGTTATCACGCAGGCACGCTGCCAGATATCCAACATTAAGAAAACCGCTGCCAAATACTCTCTGTGCTTTTCTTGCGGTCAGTCTCAGGTTTTCGTGTGAAGCCTTGATTGCTTCTGAAGATGACGGATTATCCGACACAAAACCTAAATCATCAAGTGTCAATCCGGTTTCACCGGCGAATAATGCAGCCACCGTCTTTAGCTGTTCCGTGTGTGGACTCATGGAAGCCTGTTGGAACTGCCCTACAGATGGTGTCTTTCCGTCTTCTTCGTCGCTTCTTGACAGATCAAGAAATGCGGATATTGTTGCCTTCCACTTTTCGATAGGATCCGCATCAGGATCACGTCCGAGCACGTATTTCTGAGGGAAGCTGTAGAACTCTGCCGTCACTTCGGAGCGTTCCAGGACACGCTTAGCCACATTCTGTAAGTCCATGCACATTCGTGATATCCTTGCGTGTCCGAAAGGTCTCTTTGCATCCGGCCTGTTAATGATTGGAACCAAGAGTGGAGCCGGTGCGCTATTCGGTATTGTATAAGGGTCTTCCCCTTTTTTGAAATACTGGGTACTGCCCGGTGTGAAATATGCTTCAAGAATAGGGTTCTTGTTCTTGTCTCTTTCCAGAACCGCATATCCTTCCGTCAGAAGTCCGGTTATTTCGTCAATAACTCCGGTTGCTTCGCCGCCATCGAGCACCTGAAGCCTCGGATACCCGGTATTGTCTGCCGAAATGTAGACAAAACTGCACGATGAAATCAAGGCCGAGAGAATTGCAGAGCCTGGAAGGATATCAAAATTGTTGGCTCTGAATATTGAGTTCAGGTCGAAGTCGTCTGTATCATCCTCGAAGCCCCGGAAAATCAGTCTATCCGCCAGGGAATCAACCGCCTTGGCGCACCACCCGAAGGATGAGCGGTAGAGCCTGGAAAGCTCCTGAGGTATTACCCTGCTGATTGAAGGCTGCGAGTCCTTCATCTCGTAGTATTCGTATCTCTTCTTCACGCGGCTTCTCTTGCTGTTAAGCTTGCGTCTGAGATATTCAATTCCGTATAACTCTGCCATGCTGTCTCCTTGTTCTGATCCGTTCCGGTTCATTCCAAATCTTTCCGATGCCCTCTGTTTCTCAGCGAGAAATATTCGCAGTACGCCGGGGAAGGTCGGAAAGCAAGCCTCTAGGGGGGTATGCCCCCTTATGAAAACGGGGTGCAAGCGTCTGCCTGCACCCCAGTGCGGATAAATTAGGTT
>JAEIGA010002016.1_pt1 | contig 32309 bp, 24 predicted proteins | sample 9270691 | NCBI WGS metagenome assembly JAEIGA01 (sample SAMN17057246, study PRJNA624740) | gut metagenome | biome: biome; isolation source: fecal sample | host: Bos grunniens | place: China: Xizang | collected 2019 | reverse complement strand
TGTGTGAAACCAGTTTGTTACAGGTATGCTTTGCGGAGGTAACATTGCGTCAAGAACTTCTATACGGAATTCTTTTGTATATTCGCCTTTATATTTGAATATTGTTTTTATTGTATAAATTCCCGGTTTGAGACAGGCATTTTGTGCATCAATCGTAATGTATACACCGCGCCATGAATTGGTTGAAGCCCAAAAAACAGTAGGTATATCTCTAAGAATATCCGGAAAAAGTCCTTGCTCCGGGTGGTCGCTTAGCCCAAGGCAAGGCGGGTACAGCGTATAGTCGCAAGGCACATAGTCAATTGCTTTTATTCTTGTATACGGCTTGAGCTCCTCCGGAATATCCACGCTAAAGCCAAAAGCTGCTTTTGCCGGATCTGAATTTTCTTCTAATTTAAAAGCAACTTGAAAAGAAAAGGCTTCGTTTTGTAACATACAACCTTCATTTTGGATAAATCTATCGTCAAGCTCTCTGTCTGCATATATTTTTGCTAAAGAGTTAAGTGTTTTTAATATCATGGTATTGTTTCTCCTCGTAATATTCGCATTTAATTTTGCCTGTATTATAAATGACCGGGGAGGTTTTTTCAATAAAAAGTAAAAGCGTGGTGCGAGTTGGCTTTCGCCGGCAGATTTTCGTCCGTTTTGGGGCTGTTTGGGACGAAAAGTTTATAATGAAAAATAAAATACTTTGTGGTAAAATAAATAAGTATAACTTTGTTGATTAAGTTTATTATTATATATCGAAAGGAATTGAGAAAAATGGCAAAAGGATTCAGAGGCGGATTTGGAGCAAAAAACGGCGGCGGAAATAATATGCAGCGTCTGATGCAGCAGGCACAACAAATGCAAAGAGAAATGGAGAAGGAGCAAGCTGCAATTTCCGAAAAAGTATTTGAGACGACTTCCGGAGGCGGTGCAGTAAAGGTTACTATGACAGGAGAGAAGAAACTTCAATCACTGGAAATCAAACCTGAGGTTGTTGACCCTGAGGATGTTGAAATGCTTCAGGACCTTATCGTAGCAGCGATTAATGAATGCGTTGACGCAATTGAAGAAGAAACACAAGCTGTAATGGGCAAATATACAATGGGAATATAAAATGAGTGTATACGGAGCATCGGTTACAAAGTTAATAGAGCAATTCGAGAAACTGCCCGGTATAGGACATAAATCTGCACAAAGAATGGCTTTTTATATTCTCGGCAGAACACAAGAAGAAGCGGAAGAATTTGCGGAGGCAATTAAAACTGCAAGAAAAGAGCTGAAATATTGTCAAATTTGCCAAAATATGTCAGACAAAGATATCTGCGATATTTGCGGTAATCCGGCACGTGACAACGGGAAAATATGTGTTGTAGAGGACCCCAGAGATGTTATGGCAATGGAAAGGTCAAAGGTTTTCTCAGGACGATATCATGTTTTACATGGCGTCATATCTCCGATAAACGGCATAGGGCCTGATGAAATCCGCATCAAAGAGCTTCTGGCGAGAATTGATGATACCGTTAGCGAGATAATAGTAGCGACAAATCCAAATGTGGAAGGTGAGGCTACTGCAATGTATATAGCCAGATTGTTAAAACCATTGGGAGTTAAGGTTACACGAATTGCCCACGGTGTGCCGGTAGGCGGCGACTTGGAATATGTGGATGAGGTTACAATAGCAAGAGCTTTGGAGAACAGAAAAGAACTATGATAGATAAATTACAAGCAGCCGAATACAGATTTGACGAGCTTACACAAAAATTAACAGACCCTGAGGTTTTAGGTGATTCTCAGGCTTACAGAAAGACGGCCACAGAGCATTCCGAATTAGAAGAGCTTGTGACGGTCTACAGAGCATATAAAGAAGCAGTAAAAGAACGGGAAGAGGCAAAAGAAATGCTTTCCGGACAGCTTGAAGAAGAATTTCGAGAGCTGGTAAAAGAGGAATTTCATAACAAAACAGAAGAAATTGCCCAATTGGAAGAAAAGCTCAAAATAATGCTTATCCCCAAAGACCCTAATGACAGCAAGAATGTTATCGTGGAGATACGAAGCGGCACAGGAGGAGAAGAAGCGGCGCTTTTCGGTGCGGTGCTTTTCAGAATGTATTCAAAATATGCAGAGCGCATGGGCTGGCGAATTGAAATTATCGACTTTAACGAGACGGAAATCGGCGGCATCAAGGAATGTACATTTACGGTGGTGGGTAACGGTGCTTACAGCAAGCTGAAATTCGAAAGCGGCGCCCACAGAGTTCAGCGTGTTCCTGTTACGGAGTCAGGAGGCAGAATACACACTTCGGCGGCAACGGTTGCCGTACTTCCTGAGGTGGAGGACGTTGACGTAGAACTTAATTTAAGCGACGTAGAAATAGAAACTTGCCGCTCGGGCGGAGCAGGAGGACAGCACGTTAATAAAACGGAATCTGCCATTCGATTAATCCATAAGCCTACAGGAATTGTTGTTACGTGTCAGGATGAACGTTCGCAGCTTAAAAACAAAGAAAGAGCTTTTAAGGTGCTTCGTTCAAAATTATATGAAATGCAAAAGGCTGAAAGAGATAATTCAGTAGCAGAAACGAGAAAAAATCAAGTAGGCTCAGGAGATAGAAGCGAAAAAATCAGGACATATAATTATCCTCAAAATCGCGTGACCGACCATAGAATAAACCTCACTTTATATAGGTTAGAGCCTATTCTTGACGGAGATATTGATGAAATAGTTGAGGCTTTGATTACAAATGAGAGAGCAGAAAAGCTTGCGCAGGGAAACGGATAAAGCAATGAATACAGAAATAATAAAAATTGACAGAAACAATATCGATAAAGAAAAAATCGCCCATTGTGCTGAGGTTATAAGAAAAGGCGGTTTGGTTTGTTTCCCTACGGAAACGGTCTACGGCCTCGGGGCAAGTGCTTTTAACGCAGATGCAGTAAATAATATTTTCAAAGCGAAGGGAAGACCTGCAGATAATCCGCTTATTGTACATATTTCGGATTATAAAATGCTGGAGCTTGTTACAGATTGTGACGGCATACAAAGAGATATTTTAGACAAGTTGGCAGATGAATTTTGGCCGGGACCGCTTACTTTGATTGCTCACAGAGATGATGCAGTACCTGCCAATGTGTCTTGCGGACTCGATACGGTAGGCATAAGATTTCCGTCTCACCCAATTGCACAAGCCTTAATTGAAGCCGCCGGAGTACCGATTGCGGCTCCCAGCGCAAATTTATCAGGAAGGCCAAGCCCCACAAGAGGCGCACATGTTATAGAAGACATGATGGGCAGAGTAGATATTATTATTGACGGCGGCAATTGCGAAGTCGGAGTAGAATCGACAGTTTTCGACATAGCAGGTGAGCAAATGAGCATATTAAGGCCGGGAGCTGTAACGCTGGAGCAAATTTCTTCTGTAGTTGAATCGGCAGACGAACTTGATTGGATGAAGCCGCACGATAACGCTACGGAAAAGCCTCGCTCGCCGGGACTTAAATACAGACATTATGCACCGAAAGCAACCGTTAAAATATGTGACGGAGAGCCTTCGGCTGTAGTATCACATATATTATCAGAAATAAAAAAGGCAAAAAATGAAGGATATTCTTGCGGAGTTCTTGCAACTGACGAAAGCTTTTGTTATTATAAGGAGGACAATGTTGTTGTTTTATCTTTAGGCAGTCTGCAAGATAGTCTAGAGCAGGCATCTAATTTGTTCCATTGCCTGAGAAGATTTGATGACATGGGCGTTAATATGGTTTTTGCAGAGGCACTACCTAAAGGCGGAACGGGAGATGCTGTTATGAACAGATTGTATCGTGCTGCCGGAGGGAATATTTTTACAGTGTAAGTGCCCGGAACAGCAAGTAATCATATTTGTTTTAGAGAATGAGGTGTTATTTTAATTTTGAAACATATTCTTTTCGTCTGCACGAGTAATATATGCAGAAGCTTTTTGGCAGAGTATATTTTAAAAGATATGCTTGAGAAAGCCGATGAAGAGGGTAAATTAAACAAGAGAGACTATAAGGTTTCATCAGCAGGCTTGTTTGCCATAGAAGATGATGAGGCCGGCTCTCCGGCAGTTAAAGTTCTTGAGGAAAATTACGGTATAGAAGACTCTGATAAGCACAGAGCGAAGCAATTGGACCGTGATTTACTTGAAGAAAGTGATTTGGTTATTGCTATGTCTGACAGTCATCAGCAGGCAATTGAGGATGCATTTTCTGATACTGTAAGCAAAACATATACTTTAAATGAGCTGGCATACGGTGCCAAGGGCTTAGACGGTAATCTTGACATTGATGATCCTTACCGCGGTGACGAGGATGATTACGAGGAGTGTGCCTCTGATATTAAAAAGGCACTTGAACTTGCTTTTGATAAGATAATAGAATAAATACTTAAAGTTTAATTGATATTAACACGGGAAAATTACATTTGTATGTGATGTTCCCGTGTTTTCTTATAAGCTGCTTTTACAGAATTATACAAATTAGTCCGCCGCTGCCCTCGTTTATTACGCGTTGTATTGTTTCCTGGAGTTTGACACGCTCCTCATCAGGTATGCGGTTTAGTTTACTTTGAAGTCCTTCACCCATAAGCTCATTAAGAGGCTTGCCGAATAGATTCGAAGTCCATATTGATTGAGGATCGCCCTCGAATTCATTTAAAATATAATTTACAAGCTCTTCGGATTGCTTCTCTGTGCCAACAAAAGGCGCAATTTCAGTTTCGATATCGGCTTTTATCATATGTATTGACGGAGCGTGAGCGCGCAGACGCACGCCGAAGCGGTTGCCTTGCTTAACTATTTGCGGCTCTTCCAAATGCATTTCCTCCATGGTGGGCATGACTATTCCGTAGCCTTTAAGCTCTACCTCGCGAAGAGCAGTTTCTAAACGCTCGTGCTCACGTTTAATGCGGCCTAAATCACGAATCATTGAAATGAGTGCTTTATCATCGGTAATATCAAGCCCGGAGCGTTCTGAGAGAATGTTATAAAAAAGTTCATCAGGTAGTTGTATGTCAATTAAAGAGCAGCCGCTGCCGGCATCAATGGACGAAACAACAGCATTTTTTACAAAAGAATATCCTTTTAAAGCCTCTACACAATCATTAATATGGCGAACCTTAGATGCTTCCTCAAAAGAATCCTTTATAGCATCCGTCAAGGAGGCCTTTAACTCCTCATTGTAATCAAGACTAATCATCCACGACGGAATGTTAATGCCTATTTCGCATATTGGAAATTCATACAGTAATGTTTGCATAATATTGTTAATATCTTCTTGTGTCATTGTGCTGCAATTTACAGGAAGCACAGGAACACCGTATTTTTCACTTAATTCTTCTTTTAAAGGAATAATATCCTCAGAAGAAGTGTCAATGCAATTGAGAAGAATGGCAAAAGGTTTGCCGGTGCTTTTTAATTCGGAAATAACGCGCGCCTCTGCTTCTTCGTATTCATCTCTTGAAATATCAGTAATGCTGCCATCTGTCGTGATAACAAGCCCAATGGTTGAATGCTCCGTAATAACCTTTTTAGTGCCTATTTCCGCCGCCTGGCCGAAGGGAATCTTTTCTTCGAACCAAGGTGTGTCGACCATACGGGGAACATCGTTTTCAAGATGGCCTAAGGCTCCGGAAACAAGATAGCCAACACAGTCAACAAGACGAACTCTTAAATTAATGTTGCCGTCAATCGTGATGTTTGCAGCCTCGTTCGGGATGAATTTCGGCTCTGTTGTCATAATGGTTTTGCCTGAAGCACTTTGAGGCAACTCATCTATTGCCCTGTCACGTTCAAAAGTGTCGGTAATATTGGGAATCACCAATAAATCCATAAATCTTTTAATAAAAGTAGACTTTCCCGTGCGGACGGGGCCTACAACTCCGATGTAAATATCTCCGTTAGTTCTTTGCGCTATTTGCTGGTAAATATCAAATCTATCCACTGAAATACCTCCTTATTAAATAGTAACCCTGTACTCGCTGCGGTTTACAAAGCAAGTATATGAGCGGAAGGCAAGATTTAATACTAAAATTTTTATTTATTTATTGACATCCAAAACAATAGAAGGTATACTTCGTTAGTATATATTATTGTGTTGTTTACCGCATTGTCTATGCGTGTTATCTATCGTATTGGGAGGCATTTAATTTATGACACACAAAAAGTTATTGTCCGTGATATTGGCGCTTGTTATCATGTCAAGTTTGGTTTTGTTTACAGGATGTAAGGATACAGAGATAGGTAAGTCTGATTGGACTACTAACGGCGGAGATCCTTCAATTTCAAAGCAAGATGAGGTTGCAGATGATAAGTTGGTAGAATTTGGTATGTATCCTCAGACAAAAGCAGCAGCCGACGTTCAGAGTGCAATTAAAAATAATGTTAAAATTGACCCTGAAACAGGTTTGTGGACCGAGTATAGCGATGACAAGATGTCTGCAAAATACGATTTGGAGACAGGTTATTATGTCTATCAGGCAAAAGTAGACGGAGTAGCACAAGAAGAACAGTTGTATATGTCTTGCGGAGATAATTTGTACCTTGTTGAGCCGATTAAGTGGATAGTTCTTGAAACAACAGGAGGAGAAAGTCTTCTTATTTCAAGCAAGATTCTCGACGGTGGTATAAAATACAACGATTTATACGGTGATTGTACATGGGAAACTTCTTCTTTACGTGACTGGTTAAACGGTACAGACGAGTATAATATTAATAATGGCGCAAAATATAAAGAAAAACTCAATTTCCTTAACAGAGCTTTCTCAGAAGCAGAAATAGCTGAGTTAAAGAAGGTTACAGTATCTTGTGCAGACAATGACACTTATAAGACAGAGGGTGGCAACGACTCTGAGAATGTTGTTTACTTACTCTCTCAAGCAGAATTTAATAAGTATTTCACAGCAGAAAGTGGATTTAACTCAATGGCATACGGTACAAATTATGCAAAAGCAAGAGGCTTGGCATCTGACAACAAAGATGCAGGTATTTGGTGGTTGAGAGATCCCGGAGCTAAAACATTTATGTTGGCTGTTGATCGTGCAGGAAAGATTTCAGAAGGCGGTTATACTGTTAATGATATAACAGAGGGCGTTCGTCCTGTAATTAAAGTATCCGACTCAGTACTTAGCAAATAATTCGGCAAAAATTTTTTTTAAAAATCTTAAAAAAACTATTGACAACACTTGTTTAGTGATGTATTATATCCAAGCGCTTTGCGAGAGCGAAGCATTGGGTTATGATCCATTAGCTCAGTCGGTAGAGCACCTGGCTTTTAATCAGGGTGTCCGGAGTTCGAGTCTCCGATGGATCACCACAAAGTCCGAATCTGTGAAACAATCAGGTTCGGATTTTTTTATATAAAATAACTTCACGCATATCAAAGGGGTATTTGAAATGAGCGAAAATCAAAATAATCAAAGAAAAATAGTGGAGCCATCAATTCTTTCCGGTTTTATGGAGCTTTTGCCCAAAGAACAAATGATTATGACAAGAATGACAGATATAATCAAAAAAACTTTTGAGAGTTACGGATTTATACCTTTAGATACACCCGTTCTTGAAAAATCGGAAGTTTTGCTTGCTAAGAGCGGCGGAGAAACAGCTAAGCAGGTTTACCGGTTTAACAAAGGCGATAGTGATATTGCCATGAGATTTGATTTGACGGTACCTCTTGCAAGATATGTTGCGCAGCATTACGGAGAACTTACATTTCCTTTCAGACGTTATCATATAGGTAAAGTATACAGAGGAGAAAAACCTCAAAAAGGAAGATTCCGTGAGTTTTATCAATGCGATATTGATATTATAGGAAATGGCTCTTTGGGCATTGTAAATGATGCTGAGATTGTAAGTGTTATTTTCTCTACCTTTAAAGCTCTGAATATAGGCTCTTTTAAGATAATGATAAATAACAGGAAATTGCTCAACGGATATTTCGAATATCTCCAAATTGAGAATACTGTTGAAACTTTGAGAATCGTTGACAAGATAGACAAGATAGGCAGAGACAATGTTAAAAAGGAATTAATCAAGGAAGTAAACCTTACAGAGGATACTGCAGAGAATGTATTGAAGTTTTTGGATAATTCAGGAAGCATTGCCGATATTTTGGAGGGACTTAAAGCTTATGATATTCCTAACGACAAATTCAAAGAAGGTTTAGCTGAACTTGAAGCAGTATGTGAGAATATAAAGGCATTAGGTGTAAGCGAAGAATATTTTACAGTTAATCTTAAAATTGCAAGAGGACTTGATTATTACACAGGAACAGTTTATGAAACGATGCTTTGCGATTATCCTCAATTGGGAAGTATTTGTTCCGGCGGCAGATATGATGAATTGGCTTCAAATTACACAAAACAAAGTTTGCCCGGAGTCGGCATATCCATTGGCCTTTCAAGGTTGTTCTACCAACTTAACGAAGTTGGAGCCATCCAATATGATAACAGATGCACACCTACAGAGATTCTGTTTATACCAATGAGCGACACTGTGCAATACACCTTAGAAAAGGCTACGGAATTCCGTAAGGCAGGATACGCTGTAGAGGTATATATGAACGATGGTAAAATGGCAAAAAAGCTTACTTACGCTAATAAGCTGGGAATACCGTATGTTGCTATTATAGGCGGCGATGAAATGACACAAGGTGTGTTTAAAATAAAAGACATGGCAAGCGGTCAGCAATATGAAGTTTCCACACCTGAGGATGCGGCAAATATAGTTAAAAAATAAATTTGACAACGTATTTAAATGTATGTAGAATTTATATAAATTTTGATAGAAGGAGTTCTGAAAATGAAAAAAAGAACATTACTTACAAATATATTTATTATTGTTTTGATGATTTCAATCGTTTTTGTGCTGTTAGCATTTTTCCAAATTCTTCCCGAAAAGCTCCAGCAACCTATTTTGATGATTTCTATGTCAACGGCACTTGTTTCCGTTTTGTTGGTAGATGTAGTATTTCCGCTTGTGGACAATATAGACAGATTTAAGAAGGAAACATCATACAAAGTGAAGACGATAGTTAAGGGAGTTCTCTTTATCGTCGCTGTAGTATTTCTTATTCTTACAGTTAAGAAAGTTGGCATATTCGGTGAGGCGTTTGTAGGCATTGCATTGTTCTGCGTTGCGTATTTGGTACAGTTCTTTATTGACCTTGATAAAAACAAAGCAGCTTTAGAAGACGCTTCGGAGGATGATACAGAGGACGAAGAGAATTATACAGAAGACGCAATTGTAAACGAAGATGACGAAGACGAGTTTGACAATAGCTATGACAATGAGGATGACATTAAATAACCTGTAATACTTTCGCCATCGGTAGATACGGGAATTACCGTTCCTGTTGTACCGCGGAGGTTTTCCTTTGACTCACAAACAAATTCAATAAAATTATCGGAATGTCCTTTTAGAATACCGTCCTTATAGGTTTCAAAAAGGACATTTGCTTTTTCACCCGAAGATATATATTCTTTTATTAAATCCATTTTAATGCGTGATTGAACGTCTGCAAGAAAGGCAGCACGTTCTTTTTTTACTTGAGGTGAAATTTGATTTGTCATTTCAGCAGCTTCTGTGCCTGCCCTTTGAGAATACGGGAATATATGAAGATGCAAAAAACGAACACTTTCGATAAAGTGTACCGTTTCAGCAAAATCACTATCGCTCTCACCGGGAAAACCTACAATAACATCAGCGAAAAGATTACAATTATTAAAGGAATTTTTTAAATACAGAATCCTCTCTAATGCTGTTTTAGCGTTATATTTGCGGCGCATGGCGGCAAGTGTGTTACTTGAACCGCTTTGCAAAGATATGTGAAAATGCGGACAAAGCTTATTGATTTTGCTTAAAGAATCAACAAGCTCCTTAGAGATAAAGAAAGGATCAAGAGAGCCAAGACGTATGCGCTCCAGTCCGTCAATTTTGTCTAACTCCTCGAGAAGTGTTATAAAATCAAATTGATATGAAGATATTTCAATTCCCGTCAAAACTATTTCCTTGCAACCACCTGAAACAAGAGCAGTCACCTCGCGCAAAATATCTTCCCGAGGCTTTGAACGAACGGGCCCGCGAGCTTTTGGAATTATACAGTACGCGCATTTTGAACTGCAACCATCTTCTATTTTTATATAGGCGCGCGTTCTGTTAAAAGCATCAATAAAAGAGCTTTGTAATGTGTCTGAAAAGGGCAGAATGCGTATTTCCGTTTGGTGCCTGCTAAGATTAAAACGCTCCATTATCTGTTTCGCTACGGAAATTTTGTCTTCGTTTCCGGTTATGAGAGAAACTCCCGGTATTTTGGAAATGGCTTCGTGATTTCTTTGAGCAAGACAACCTGTAACGGCAATAAAAGCATTTGGATTTCTTTTGATGGCACGGCGTATTATTTTTAAACCTTTACGGTCACTGTCGGCTGTAACGGTACAAGTATTTATGATATAAATATCGCAAATATCGTCAAAATCTTTTATTAAAACACCCATCGATGAAAGTGATTCTGTAATAGCTTCGCTTTCATAAAAATTAACTTTACAACCTAAAGTATATATAGCAGCCGTGAGTTTTTTTGAATCCATAATAATTGTCCTTTTTAATAGAAATTACTTTGAAATTATAGGCAAAGGGGGAATGATTGTCAATTGACATAAAAAATAAAAGCTATTATACTGTGTTTGCCTATAGCAAATTAATTAGGGAGAAGAGTCCGTATGAGTAAGGTGGATAGCAAAACAAGCAGAAAAAACAGTATCATTGCAATGCTGATTTTTGTGTTGCTTGGAGTCGTTGTCGCCCTTCAATTTAAATCTGTCTCAAATGCAAAAAAAGAACAAGAAAAAAATGCTTCTGCTGAAATATTGCAATATGAAGAAATAATAAAAGAGCTTGAGCAAAAAATTGCAAAAGAACATGAATCAAAAGAAGCTCTTCAAAGCAGATATAATTCTGAAATGAATTACCTCTATAACAATGAAAAACAATTTTATGAATTATATAAAAAATATGAATCTGATATAACGCAGTACAGATTTAATGCCGGTCTTACGACTGTTTCGGGAGCAGGCATAGATATAGGACTTGATGATGCACCTTCAAGATATGATTCGGTACCGGGGCTTTTGGTGCATGATATATATCTGAATGAAATAGTTAATACATTAAGAGCGGCAGGAGCGCAAGCAATAGCTGTAAACGGAGAAAGGATTGTGTCAATGAGTGAAACACTTTGCCTTGGCCCCAGTATAAGAGTAAATGGGACAAAGCTTTTCGCCCCTTATCATATTGAGGCAATCGGCAATCCGCAAGAGCTTTTAGCGGCATTTAAGTCCAGCACAATATATGCAATTATGATAAAAGACAATCTTATTGTGGACCCTGTTGTAAAAGACAATATTATAATTAAAAAATACAGCAAATCTTATTTATCGTCTGTTGATTTGCTTAAATAATAAAAATCAGGAGAAAAAAATGGCAGAAGAAGATAAAAATATACAACAACAGAATACTACTGCAAATAAAGAAGCTGAAGCTTCTGACGTTACTGACGTAGTGAAAAGAATGAGAGAAAAGAAAAAGAAAAAAGCAGCCGTTATACGTGATGTGGCAATAACCGCAGTATGCGTAGTAATGGGTGTTGTTATTTCGATTCAGTATAAAAGTCTTAATTCGGCCGGGAGCCATGGTGCAGATGCAGATAAGATAGCGCTGTATCAGACAAATATACTTAATCTTGAGCAAGAACTAAACACTCTTGAAACAGAAAATAAAGAACTATCTGAAAAGGTAGAACTTCTCGAAAGTGCAACAAATGAAGAACAAATACAAAAGCTGGAAGAAGAATTAAACAGCATTAAAAAATTTTCAGGTGTTACAAAGGTTGAGGGGGAAGGATTGTATATTTCCGTTACATTGACGGGAGATATACTTTCAGCAACACTTCAGCGACATCTGCTGAGTTTGGTAAATGAGTTAAAGGCAAGTTCTGCACAAGCAATTTCCATAAACGGAGAAAGGCTTACTGCCATGTCTGAAATCAGAATTGTAGGACAGTATGTTATAATTAACGGCAGACAGCACTCTGCTCCTTTTGAAATTTATGCAATAGGTGCACCGGATAAGCTTTACAGCGGCGTTTATTTAAACGGTAACGGCCCCTTGGGAGCATTAGAGAATGAAAAGGCTTGTGAAATAACATGGGGCATGAGAGAAAGCATTATTATGGAGGGCTGCAAGCCGGATGATATAAATACAAATTTACTTAAAAACGCAGAATAAAACAAATAATACTAACACGTCATAAACAGCGGCAAACCGGAATAGATATTGTAAAGACAATATTGTAAAGGAGTGCCGCTTTTTTTATGCGTTCAAAAATTTTTATTACAATGCCGGCAATGCTTCTTATGCTGCTTCTTGTGTATCCTATAATGAGAATGTCAGGTGTGATGTACAAAGAAGGCGAAGACAGGTATTCCGTAGAAATAGTACAAACAGCCACGAGTGCAGATAAATCCGTTTACAGATGGGGGTTGTGCAGGGGCAAAAACGGAGCTATTCCGGAGGCAGGGAAGGACGAGGTGCGTCTTTTGTTAGACGGAGGCGGAATGTACCTTGGGGATATTAATGAGAATAAGATGTATTTGACTTTTGATGAAGGATACGAGAATGGCTACACAGAAGATATCCTTGACACATTGAAAGAGGAAAATGTTAAGGCGATATTTTTTATAACCGGTGATTATTTTGAGAAAAACGATAGTATCATAAGACGTATGCTTGAAGAGGGACATAGTGTGGGGAATCATTCTTTAAACCACTATTCTATGACAGAACTTAAATACAACAAGTGTGAAAGTGAGATTTTGGAGCTTGACAGACTGTTTTATAACAAGTTTGGTCAGCACATGCATTTTTTCAGACCGCCCAAGGGGGAATATAACAGTCAGGTTCTTGAAATTACGAGGAAGCTTAACTATAAGTGTATCATGTGGAGTTTTGCTTATCAGGATTGGCTGACTGATTCTCAAAAGGGCGCAGATTATGCTTTGAAAATGGTAAGCGATAATTTTCATAACGGTGCAGTCATTTTGCTTCACGCAGTATCAAAGGATAACGCCGATGCACTTTCGTCAATAATACGAGAGGCACGAAAGCAGGGGTATGAATTTGGTTTACCGGAGGAATTGACATGAAAATTCCGTCTATAAGACTCTACGGCAAACGAAAAGCACAGATTCTTACACATAAGGGAATATGTTCTTGTAATGACAGATGCGTGGAAATATTTAGTATTGCAGGAATAATTTGTGTTTTCGGTAAACAATTGGAAATTGCAGAGATTACTGATGAATATTTATGTGTGAAAGGAATAATAGACGGCATTGCTTATAAATAACGACGGAGAACAGCTATGTACAGAGTTTTAAGCTATATTCAAAATTATGTAAAAATAAAAATAACAGGACAAAGGCCGCAAAAATTTATCAATATTTGTATAAGAAGAAGGATTGCTATTTGGGAGCTTACACAAATTTCTGAGAAAGAATTTACCATGTGTATGCTTGCTTCGGAATATTTAAAAAACGTGCATTCTACTGCGTTAAAGGCATGTGTCAGAGTAAAAGTTTTAAAAAAAGAGGGCCTTATATATACGTTAAGGCGGTATAAGACAAGAAAAGCTTTGATGATACTGTCTGTACTGCTTTGCGGCTTGTTTGCGTTTATGAGCTCGCTTGTGTGGAATGTCTCAGTAGAAGGGGCGGACCCTCTTTCTGTACGGAATACCAGGGTGCTCGCCTCTGAATTAGGCATAAGAAAAGGTATGTTTATGTCAAATGTTAATTCACGAGCGCTGGCAGAACAACTGCTTCTTGGGCAAAAGAATCTCTGCTGGGTAGGGGTGAAAAAGAAGGGAACAAAAATATGTATTGAAATAGTAGAGGGTGTACACTACGAAGGCAAAAAGGGCGACGAGATTTCCGAAGATGAGGCGTGTGATTTGGCAGTGTCGAAAGATTGCCTTTTGCAAAAGGTCACTGTAGAGCAGGGGAAACAGATAATAGATACGGGAAATACTGCTCTGAAAGGACAGGTAGTAGTTATGGGAGAGGGCAAGCATGCCAAAGCGCAAATAATGGGGATTGTGTGGTATAAGGCTGAGGTTCCCGTAGAAAAGGAAGTAGAAATACTTAAATATACAGGTAAAGAGCAAACTGTAAAATCTCTTTTGATTTTTGATTTTAAAATTGAACCGCCTGAGTGGAAGTGGCTCCCGTGGAATTGGGGAGATGAAGCTTTTAAAAGCTATGACAGTGTATATACAGAGAAATATTTTGGTAAAAATGTAAAAATGCCTTTCGGTACATCGAAGCTTGTGAAGAGGGAGACCGTTTGGGAGACAGTTACGCTTTCAGAAGAAGAAGCTGTATACAGAGCGGCGCTTAAAGCGCAAGGAGCTTTGGATGCGTCGATACCGGATGAGGGGCAAGTGTTAAATACAAAAAGCAGCGTTTTTGAAAGGTCAGGCAAACAATATTATTGTATAACCGCAGAAGTTTTAGAAGATGTGGGGATAACGGTTTTTTCGGAAAATAATTGACATGAAGTACGGCTTGTGATAAAATTTCTCCATTAGTAAGAACGCGAAAATTTAATATTCTTTAAAGAAATTTAAATATATTATCGGGAGGAATGTATATGAAAAGTTCTGATTTAAGAAACGTGGTACTTTTGGGACACGGCGGTATGGGAAAAACATCCCTTGCTGAGGCAATGTTGTATAATGCAGGCGCAATAGATCGTTTGGGCAGAGTAAGTGACGGTAATACCGTTCTCGATTGCGACCCTGAAGAAGTTCGAAGAAAAGCTTCTGTGAGCCTTGCTACAGCTCCTTTTGATTGGAGAGGTTCTACAGTTAATATTATAGATACACCGGGATATTTTGATTTTGCGGGGGAGATGTTAGAGGCTGTTTCGGTAGTAGATTCTGCTGTTATTGTTGTTTCTTCCACAATGACGGTAGGTACAGAGAAAGCGTGGGAATTTGCAAACAGCAGAAATATTCCGAGAGTTATTTTTGTTAATAAAATGCATGATGAGAATGCAGATTTTGATAAAATTTACGCAGAGCTTAAAGAAATGCTGGGAAAACCGTGTGTTGCTCTTCAGCTTCCTATAAGAAAGAACGGTAAACTTGTGGGCGTTGTAGACGGAATCACCCTGCAAGCAAGAGTATTTGATAACTTCGGTAATTTGGTCGACGGAGAACTTCCTGCAGATATGGTTGAAAAAGCAGAGGCCATTCATTTGAATCTCTCAGAAATAGTTGCTGAGACTGACAATGAGCTTATGGAAAAATTCTTTGGCGGAGAGAGATTTACAAGAGAAGAAATTATAAAGGGACTTAAAGTTGCAATTAATAATTGTACTTGCGCACCTGTTCTTTTGGGCTCTTCGTATGAAAATATCGGTGTTAAGAAACTTATGGACTTTATAGTTGATTATATGCCTTCTCCGCTTGAGAGAACTATATTGGACTACACAGATGCAGACGGTAATCCGCAACAGATGAAGCCTGATCCTGACGGACATCCTACTTTGTTTGTATATAAGACTATTGCAGATCCGTTTGTCGGTCGTTTGTCACTTTTCAGAGTTTGTTCAGGTACTATGAAGCCTGATACCATAATGTACAATGCAAATAAGGGTGCAGACGAGAAGATAGGACAGATTTTCGTATTAAGAGGCAGAAAGCAAATCCCTGTTAAAGAGCTTGTGTGCGGTGACTTGGGAGCAGTTGCAAAATTAAGTGTTACTACAACAAATGACACATTAGGTTCTAAAACAAAACCTATTATAATAGCCGCAACGCCATTCCCGGAGCCTCAGCTTACATTGGGCATTGCTCCTAAAGCAAGAGGCGATGAAGAAAAAATCAGTGCAGGCATTGCAAAATTAAGAGACGAGGATCCTGTTATTAAATTTGAAACGAATAAAGAGACAGGCCAAATGCTTGTGTCAGGTCTTGGAGACCAACACATAGATACAATAGTAAGTAAGCTCAAAACGCGTTACGGCGTTTCCGTTGAGCTGGAAGAGCCGATAATTCCGTACAGAGAAACTATCAGAAAGAAAGTTTCGGCAGAAGGACTTCACAAGAAACAGTCCGGCGGAGCAGGTCAATACGGTAAAGTTGTTATTGAGTTCGAACCGGGAGAAAATGCCGAATTGGAATTCTGCGAAAAAGTTTTCGGAGGCGCAGTGCCGAAACAATTCTTCCCGTCTGTTGAGAAGGGGCTTCAAGAAAGCGTTAAGAAAGGTGTACTTGCAGGATTCCCTGTTGTTAATCTTAAAGCTACTCTCGTAGATGGTAAGTATCACCCCGTTGACTCAAAAGAAGTCGCATTTGTTTCTGCTGCAAAGATTGCTTTTAAAGCAGGTATGAAACAAGCAAATCCTGTATTGCTCGAACCTGTTCTCAGTGTAAATATTTATGTGCCGGAAAGATACATGGGCGATATAATAGGTGATATGAACAAGCGTCGCGGCCGCGTTTTGGGCATGAATCCTATGGAGAACGGAATGCAGGAAATCGTTGCTGAGGCTCCTTATTCGGAAATGGTTAAATACGCTACAGACCTTCGCGCTATGACGCAGGCAAGAGGTACATTCAAGACTGAATTTGCAAGGTACGAGGATGTTCCGGATAATATAGCTAAGAAAATCATTGAAGAAGCTAAGAAAAACTTGGTTGATGACGAAGAGTGATTTTTGGCAGGCAAAGTAAATTTGCAATAAACGATTGACATAATTGAAACGATTTAATAAAATAAGCTATTATACTTGTGCTTACTGTTTATGCAGATAGGTCGGTATAATGGCTTATTTATTTGTAGCTTATTTTGTTGGAGGAAATAAAATGTATCGTCACGATTATGATTCTACACTAGAAAAGTACGGCGGTTTTATACAAGAAATGGCAGAAACAGCCGTAGCAAAAGATGCCTTTGACCCGGATCTTTATGCTAAATATAACGTAAAGCGCGGTTTGAGAAATTCAGACAATACGGGTGTGCTTGTAGGTCTTACAAGCATTGGTGATGTACGTGCATATATCATTGAAGAAAACGAGAAAGTGCCTATTGACGGTAAACTTTTGTACAGAGGAATAAGTGTAGAGGATTTGGCTAATGGTTTTGAAAGAGACAACCGTTGCGGCTTTGAAGAAACTGCATATCTTTTAATTACAGGAAAGTTGCCCACAGCAAGGCAGCTTAAAGATTTCAAAGCTCTGTTAGACGAATACAGGAGACTTCCCGAGGGCTTTGCAGAGGACATGATAATGAAAGCTCCCAGCAAAGACATTATGAATAAGCTCGCCAGATGTATATTGGCTTCTTATTCATACGATCCGAATCCGGATGATATATCGTATAAGAACGTTATGCGTCAATGTATAAGACTTCTCGCTCAAATGCCTACAATGGCAGCGTATGCATATCAAACAAGGTGCCATTATTATTATGACGAGAGCCTTTATATCCACAATCCTCAAAAAGGACTTTCTACATCAGAGAACTTTTTGCAGATGATTCGCCCTGACAGCAAGTTTACACAGCTTGAGGCAGAGTCACTTGACCTTGCGTTAGTTTTACATGCGGAACACGGTGGCGGAAATAACTCCACTTTTACGGTTCATGTTGTAACATCTACGGGAACAGATACGTATTCTGCTATGGCAGCCGCAACAGGTGCATTAAAAGGTCCTAAACACGGCGGTGCAAATCACTGTGTTATGGAGATGATAAAAGATATGAAAAATCATATCACCGACACCAAGGACAAAGGACAGATAAAAGATTATCTTATCAAAATTTTAGATAAACAGGCTTATGACAAATCAGGACTTATTTACGGTATAGGTCATGCAGTTTACACAAAATCTGACCCGAGAGCAAAACTTTTAAAGCGTAAAGCAGAAGAACTTGCACATGCAATGGGACAGGAATGGGTTGACGAATTTGAATTCTATAATACAGTCGAAGAGTTGGCTCCTATTGCATTTGAAGAATATAAGAAATCCTCAAAGGTTATGTGTGCCAACGTGGATTTTTATTCCGGCTTAGTGTATACTATGCTTAATATTCCAAAAGAACTGTATACTCCTATTTTTGCAATATCAAGAATTGCAGGATGGAGTGCTCACAGACTTGAAGAGCTTGCTGTCAGCAATAGGATTATCAGACCTGCCTATAAAAATGTAGGCGGCAAACAAGGATATATCGAGTTGTCAGAAAGAACAGAATAATTTACAGATATAATTTAAGGAGATGCTTGTAATGAAAGAAAAAATGTATGAGTATAGGCCGGCAGATATAGAAGCTAAATGGCAAAAAATTTGGGAAGAATATAAAGCTTTCGAAGCCGTTATTGATAAAAGCAAAAAGAAATTTTATGGTTTGATTGAGTTCCCGTATCCTTCGGGAAATGGTCTTCACGTAGGTCATCCTCGTTCTAATACAGCAATGGATATTATTGCAAGAAAACGCAGACTTGAAGGCTACAATGTAATTTTTCCTATAGGTTGGGACGCATTCGGTCTTCCTGCAGAAAATTTCGCAATAAAAAATAAAGTACATCCTTCAATTGTAACAGAGAAAAATGTTGCACATTTTAAGAATCAGCTTAAAAAAATAGGCTTTTCTTTTGACTGGTCAAAAGAAATAAACACAACAGATCCTGCTTACTATAAATGGACACAGTGGATTTTCTTAAAATTATTTGAAAAAGGACTTGCTTATAAAGCAGAAATTCCGATAAACTGGTGCACAGAGTGTAAAGTAGGCCTTGCTAACGAAGAGGTTGTAAACGGAGTGTGCGAGCGTTGCGGAGGAGAAGTAGTAAGAAAAGTAAAGTCTCAATGGATGCTTAAAATCACAGACTACGCACAAAAACTTCTTGACGGTCTTGACGGCGTAGATTTTATAGAAAAAGTAAAAACACAACAACGTAACTGGATAGGCAGAAGCGAGGGTGCAGAGGTAGACTTTAAAGTTCCTGCAGCAGCTGATATTGACGGCGGAATACTCACTGTTTACACTACACGTCCCGACACACTTTTCGGTGCAACATACATGGTTGTTTCACCGGAGCATCCTATTATAGAAAAATTACAGGATAAAATTGAAAACTACAGTGATGTACTTGCATATAAAGCAGAAGCAGCAAAAAAATCAGATTTTGAACGTACTGAGATGGCAAAGGACAAGACAGGCGTTCCTCTTAAGGGTATTACAGCTGTAAATCCCGTAAACGGTAAGGAAATACCCGTATGGATTTCTGACTATGTTCTTATATCTTACGGTACAGGTGCTATTATGGCGGTACCGGCACACGATGATCGTGACTGGGCTTTCGCTAAGAAATTCGGGCTTCCTATTATTGAAGTAGTTGAAGGCGGAGACGTTCAAAACGCGCCTTATACAGATATAGAAAGCGGTATTATGACAAACTCTCAATTCCTTGACGGATTGTCTGTTGCCGAGGCTAAAAAGACAATCATAGAGTGGTTGGCAGATAAGGGATACGGACACAAAAAAGTTAATTATAAACTTCGTGACTGGGTATTCAGCAGACAGAGATATTGGGGTGAGCCTATTCCGCTCGTTTATTGTGAGCATTGCGGTTGGGTTCCTGTTCCGGAAAAGGATCTTCCCGTTAAACTTCCCGATATAGAGAATTACGTTCAAACAGATAGCGGAGAGTCACCTTTGGTAAATGTACCGGAATGGGTGAATACTACATGTCCTAAATGCGGCGCTCAGGCTAAGAGAGAAACAGATACAATGCCTCAGTGGGCAGGCTCTTCTTGGTATTTTATAAGATACTGTGATCCGCTGAACTCAGAGGAAATGATTTCCAAAGAGGCTATGGATTATTGGATGCCTGTTGACTGGTATAACGGTGGTATGGAGCATACAACACTTCACTTGCTTTATTCCAGATTTTGGCATAAATTCCTTTATGATGCAGGAGTAATTTCTTGCCCTGAGCCATACATTAAGAGAACTTCTCATGGTATGATTTTAGGAGAAAACGGCGAAAAAATGTCTAAATCCAGAGGTAATGTAATAAATCCCGATGATATTGTAGCAGAAATCGGTGCAGATGCATTCCGTGTGTACGAGATGTTTATGGGAGCATTTGACCAAGCTATTCCGTGGTCTACACAAGGCGCAAGAGGATGCTACAGATTCCTTGACAGAGTGTGGAAGTTACAAGACATTCTTACAGACGAAGAAGGTATGTCTGATGAGCTTAAGCCGGCAGTCCATACTACAATTAAAAAGGTATCTGAGGACTATGAAAAGATGAAATTTAATACTGCCATAGCAGCTATGATGTCACTTGTAAATGATATTTATGCTTATGGCAAAATTACACGTGAAGAGCTCAGTGCTTTGTTGTTACTTTTGAATCCTGCAGCACCTCACATTACAGAGGAAATTTGGCAGATTCAAAAGCTTTCAGACAAGCCGATTTATAAATCCGAATGGCCCACATACGACGAAAAAGCCATGGCTAAGGCTGAAGTTGAGGTGGCAATACAGATTTGCGGCAAAGTAAAAATGAAACTTATGGTACCTTCTGAGTATGGCAAGGAAGAAACCGAAAAGTTTGCACTTGAAAATGCTGATGTACAAGCACTTATCGGCGGTAAGACAATACGCAAGGTAATTGCTGTTCCGGGAAGAATTGTTAATATAGTTGTATAAAAAGAGGAGAAATTCAGATGAATTATAAAAAAGCAGCGGCAGAAATAATAGCATCCGTGATGGATTCAGAGCAGTTGACAGCAGAGCAGGCAGAACGTCTTATGGCAGTTCCGCCCAACCCTGATATGGGAGATGCGGCTTTTCCGTGTTTTACACTTGCGAAGGCTTTTCGTAAAGCTCCTCCTGCAATTGCTGCTGAATTATGCGAGAAAGTTGGAGAAGCTGTATCAAACAGCAAGCTTTTTCAAAAAGTTGCTGCAGTAGGCGGTTATCTGAATTTCTATCTTAAACGCGGTGAATTGGCGAGCGAAGTTGTTTCCGACGTTTTGGCAAAGGGTGAACGATACGGAATGTCAGACGAAGGGGCAGGTAAGAAGGTTCTTGTGGAGTTTTCTTCGCCTAACATAGCAAAACCATTTCATATAGGACACCTTGTTACAACTGCTTTGGGTAGTTCGTTGGAGAGAATATATTCGTTCTTGGGTTATGATACTGTAAAAATCAATCATCTCGGAGACTGGGGAACACAATTCGGTAAGCTTATCAGTGCGTATAAACGCTGGGGTGATGCGGAAACAATCGAGGCAGATCCTATTAACGAGCTTCTCAAAATATACGTTAAGTTTCACAGTGAAGCAGAGGAGCACCCGGAGTTAGAGGATGAAGCAAGAGCATATTTCAAATTGTTGGAGGACGGGGACGAAGAAATTACAAAGTTATGGAAATTTTTCGTGGACGCCAGCTTAAAGGAGTTTAATAAGACATATAAACTTCTTGATATATCATTTGATTCTTATGCCGGAGAAAGCTTCTATTCGGATAAAATGCCTGAGGTTGTGGAGCTTCTTAAAGAAAAGAACCTTTTAGAAGAAAGTGACGGAGCGCAAGTTGTTCGTTTCGATGACGATAATATACCGCCTTGCATTATACTTAAATCTGACGGTACCACAATATATGCAACTCGTGATTTGGCGGCTGCTATATACCGTAAAAGAACGTATGATTTTGACAAGAATATTTATGTCGTGGGAACACCGCAAGCACTTCATTTTAAACAGATTTTTTCTGTGCTTGATAAGATGGGATATGAGTGGTCTAAAGACTGTGTTCATGTAGGCTTTGGTTATGTACGCTTCCCTGATAAGGTTTTATCAACGCGTCATGGAGATGTTGTATTTTTAGAGGATGTACTGCGCGAGTCTATTGAGAAAACAAAAGAAGTAATTATAAACAGTGCTACAAGTAAAAATATCGATGATATAGATGAGGTTTCTGAAAAGATTGGTGTGGGAGCTATTTTATATTCCTTCCTTAAAAACGGTAGAGAAAAGGATATTGTTTTCACATGGAAGGATATACTTGATTTCGAAGGTGAGTCAGGACCTTACGTACAATATGCCTATGCAAGAGGCAAAAGCGTGTTGAGAAAAGCAGAGGAAAGCGGAATAGATTATTCTGCGGCTGATTTATCTTTGCTTGAGGGAAATGATGAGTTTGAATTAGTGAAGCTTATTAATTCCTTTGGTGATGCTGTAAAAGATGCTGCCAATAAGAATGAGCCATGCTGCGTTACAAGATATGTTACAGATCTTGCTCAGTTGTTTAATAAATTTTACAATACATGTAACATAATGAAGTCTGAACCGATGCTGAGAGATGCTCGTCTTAAATTGACAGAGGCTACTTGTGTGTGTATAAAATCTGCATTGTATTTGATTGGAGTACGTGTTGTAGAAAAGATGTAATTAATTAAATTGATTTTTTGAAAAAGTCGTGCTAAGTTATATCTGTAAAACACAAAAGCGGAGAAAAAATATGAGTTCAAAACAAAACTTATGGATACAAAAAAAGAAAAAAATTATACTTTTGATTGCTGCTGTTATGGCAGTTGTGTTGGTTGTGTCTTTTATAAGTTTCTTCAAAATTGAAGAAGAAAACAAAGAAGAAGAGTTTAAACCGTACGAGTCTATGTATAATGCATCAAGATATTTCTTTCGCGTCTTCTATCCTGATGATTGGGATGTAAGTGCTGATCCTTATGGCTTTTTTATGGATGAAGAAGGCCTTGTGCTTGAGTTGTTTCCGCTGAAAAAAATCACGAGTTCTCCGTCGGCAACAGGCAGTGTATCGACTAACACGCCTTCTCCTACCGTTTCTGAAAGTACTTCTTCTGCTACAGCAGATCCGAGAGCCGGAATGGAGAGGAATCCTGACTTGACGTTGAAGATTTACTATAAAGAGTACGCAGATATAGCAGATAAAATAGCTGCATCGAAAAATTCCGATACGGAAAACGCAGCAGTTGCAACGGGAACAGCCGTAACAGACAAACATTCCGCTCCGGTAAGTTTGGCTGATTTATCAGAATATTTATTTGACAATTTTAAGAAAAGCCACGAGAATGCAGAGCTTGAAAAAACAGAATACAAATATGCCGAGGCAAAAATGCATAAGGGTAATTCTGTTGAATACTGCATTCTTCCTTACACATACATTCAGAATGACATTAAAATGTCAGGAGAAATGTATGTTGCTTCTCGTGCAATGGCATATTATGTAATTTTTGTTGAAGGTACCAATTCTGCTTTTACAAGATATAATAGTGTTGTTGGGAATATAATGCATAATTTAAAATTCTCTGTGTTTGATTATTAAGCTTAAAAACGGGGGTATATTTGTGAAGAATAGGATTTTGCGTGTCGCATCTTTGGTGATGATTTTGGTGTTGTGCTTTCTTTTTTGCTTGCCGGGTTGTCAAAAACAAAATATTCCGCCTGCAACAAACAGTTCAAACAGTTCAATTTCAGGGTTAGAATCGTCTTTGCCGTCTCCGGCGCAAAAGGGCGAACATTATGATGAAAATATGCAGCTTTTCGGTGACTTTTTAAGTAATGTTTATGCATATGAGTGTGTCTATCAATTTTATAAAAATGCCAATAAGGAGTCTGCTTTCATAAAAGCAACAGAGCTTAAGAAAATGCTACTTTTCTCAATAAACAGTGATTATTTTCTTGATACAGCAGAAAAGGCAGAAATTGAAAAAAACGCTGAGAATTACTTAAAAATGCAATATTATACTCTTGGATTGTCTTGTGAAGAAACTTTAGATGCTATTTCAAAAGAGCTATTTGGGATATCTTTTAAAGAATATAATAAGATAAGGCTGTGTGAGTCAATGGTTGAAAAGTGTCGTAATGACCTTGTTGATAAATATGTTTCAGATGATTTACAGCAATCAGAAATAAAGAATTTTTATGATAAAAATAAGACAGCCTATGATTTTGCAGTCTTAAGGTATATTTCTTACAAATTAAATCCGGGCGGTTCTTCATCTTCAAATCAATCAATAACTCGAGAAGCAGAGAAATTGTGTGGAAGATTAAATACTGTAGAAGAAATGCTCAATATAATTGGCGGAGAATCTGATAAACAAAGCGAAGGGTCGTCAAATGGTCAAATAACGATATATATGAGCGAAACAAATAGTTTGTTCTACGAATTTGCAGAGACGTTAAGAAAAAACAGCAATGCAGTTAATTCTAAAACTGTTATTCATGACGACGAAAACGCTTATGTGGTAATGTGCGAGGGATATTTTACTTGGGATAATTCAGAATCTGTTAAAAGTGCTGTAAAAGAGGCATATATACAGCAAAAAGTAGACGAAGAAATGATTTTAAAAGTTAATTTAAAATATAGTGAGCCGGGAGATTGGTATAAAATGTCAGGTATCGAAGAAATAAAAGCAGCAAAATACAGCGGTGATTATTCCTCTGTTATTTCCAAATTAAACATTGCTGAAAAAGCAAACACACTTTTTTTAACGGTGCAAAGAGCCGGAGGGACGACAGCATGTGATTTTTATGCATTTAATAAAAGTGAGGGTGAATGGAAACAGGTTTTTAATACAGACGGATATGTCGGCCGAAGTGGTGTGAAAGATCCGGTAAATCGTGTAGAGGGTAACGGAACTACTCCTGAGGGAGTTTATTCTTTTGGAATGCTTTTTGGCATTAAAGATAATCCGGGAGAATTAAAAAAATTTTATAAAAAAGTAGATGAAGACGATTATTGGGACGGAGACAGATATTCAGATACATATAATCAATATGTTAGAGGCAGTGAAATGCCATCATCTTGGAACAGTAGTGCTTCTGAGCATTTAATAGATTATAAGTATTCATATAATTATGCAGCAATGGTTAATTATAATGTTAATCCAACAGTGAAAGGTAAGGGCTCAGCTATTTTTTTGCACTGTACAAGACCGGGAGCGCTATATTCCGCAGGTTGTATTTCTATTCCCGAAGATAAAATGATTAAATCCATGAGAATGATTGATGATAACGCATATATAGTGATTGTAAGAGAAATCGAAGATATTTTAAAATTTTGCTAAATAAAAAGAGGATTTTTTTTTATTGTGTCGTATAACATGACAGTGGCTTTAAATTGCTGCTTTTTTAGTTAGGCAAAAAGCCTTCGGTTGTCAATTATTCTGTAGAAGGGTGAGGGGAATTTGAGTTTAATTTCACAACAGCAAATCGATGAAATCATAGAAAGAAATGATATCGGTGATGTTATAGGTGAATATGTGAGGTTAGAACGTAAAGGAAGCGGTTACAGCGGTCTTTGCCCCTTTCATAATGAAAAAACTCCTTCTTTTTCTGTGCATGAAGGCAAACAAATTTTTAAGTGTTTCGGTTGTGGCAAGGGTGGCAATGTAGTCAATTTTATTATGCTTGCAGAGAATTTAAGTTATTTTGAGGCACTTGAGTTTTTAGCGGAAAGAGTAGGAATTGTTCTGGACAAGTCTGTAAGCAAGGAACAAGAAGAAAAGCAAAAAATTAAGAATGATATATATGCGGTGAATAAGCTTGCAGCAAGGTTCTTTTATGAAACATTAAAAAAATCTCCTAATGCTCAAAAATATTTATATGACAGAGGTATAAGGGCAGAGACAGTAAAGCAGTTTGGATTGGGATATGCACCTGACAGCTTTGATGCCTTGTATAAATATTTTGCGAATAATGCAATAGCGCCAAATCCCAAACTGCTTGAAAAGGCAGGTCTTATTACTGCAAAGAAGGATGATAGAGGATATTACGATAAATTCAGAAACAGAGTTATATTCCCGATATTTGATGTGCAAGGCAATGTCATTGCTTTTGGCGGCAGAGTAATGGATGATTCTATGCCCAAGTATCTTAATTCTCCGGAAACACCTGCTTACAGCAAGGGTAATAACCTGTACGCCTTAAATGTTGCAAAAAAATCTCAATCAGAGAGAGTCATAATAGTAGAAGGTTATATGGACTGTATTGCGCTTCATAAGGCCGGTATTAATTGGGCTGTAGCTTCGTTAGGTACTGCTTTGACACAAGCACAAGCAAGGCTTTTAAAGAAGTATTTTAATGAAGTAATAATAGGATATGATGCTGACAGTGCAGGTCAAAAAGCTACTTTAAGGGGACTTGATATATTAGCTCATGCAGGCTTCAGGGTTAGAGTTCTTTCGCTTGCAGAAGTAGATGCAAAGGTAAAAGATCCCGATGAATTTTTGAGAAAGCATACTGTTGATGATTTTAATAAGGCTGTAGAGCTTTCAAAATCTCTTGTGGAGTATAAAATAAGCAAAATTGCAGAGAAATATCCTATAACACAATTAGAGTCTAAAGCTATGTTTTTAAAATACTCTACCAAGGTATTGGCAAGCATTACGGGCGAAGCGGAAAAAGATTTATATGCTGATTGGTTTGCAAAAAAATACAACATATCAAAAGATGCACTTCTTTCAGAAATAGAAAGGCTGCAAAGCAGTGGTTTTTCAGAAGATACAGATAACAGAACAAGAAAAATCGTAAGAAGTGCGAGTATTGCGAGCAAAAACAAATCGCAATCAGAAGAAACACATGAACAAATAAGACAAAAGACACCGGAAGAAATAAAACTGGACAAGCATATAAAAAGATTAATACTTCTAATGAGTGAAGATAAAAAAGCAAAGGAGAAGTACTATGGCAAAGTAAAAGAGATAAATGATTCCGAAGTCAATGGGAAGCTCCTTGAAAAACTTAATGAGAGATATGAGCAGAAGCTAAAAACCGGTGTGGAGACGGTACTTGCAGACATGACGGATGCACCGGAAGAAGACATTCGGCTTTTGACAGATATGATAAGCAAATGGATGAGGCCGCCTGATTACATTCAAGCTTGTGAGGAGATTTTAAATAAATGTATAATAATCGACTGTGAGAGAAGACTTGCATGTATTAACGAGATGATAAATGATGCTAATTTAAATAGAGAAGAAAGAAGTGCCCTTGTCAGGGAAGCAGCTGCTATAATCAAAGAAAGGATGAAGTACAAAAATGGCAACTAAGAAGAAAAATCAGAAAGAACAAGACAATTTAAATGAAATTGATGCAATAGAGGCATCTGAGGATTTTGATGAAACTTTTGCAGATGATGAAGAGAACGATTATATTGACAGCATTGATGATGAAGAACCGGATGATATTGATTTATTTGAAATTGAGGAGCCTGAGAATCTTGACAACATAGAAGAAACTATTGACTTCGATATGGATATAGATGTAGACATTGATGTGGACATTGATGTTAATGTTGATGCATCTATTTCTGAGGAGAGCGATGGAATTGAAGATTACGAAGAAAATGATTTTATTGCAAATCCTATTTTAACAAAGGAGGACAAGGCTGCTTTTAATGATGAACCTTTGGTAATTGCTCTTTTTGAAAAGAGTAAGATTAAAGGCTCTATGACATTTGATGAAATAAATGCTGTTCTTGATGAAACAGACTTAGAACCTGAAATAATAGACAAGATTTATGAAGTAGCAGAAAGAGTCGGTATTGCCATTGTTGGAGATTATGATGTTTCAAATACAGAGGCAAATAAGCAATATGTTGAAGACCTTGAGTCTTTGGCGGAAGGTGTCGGCCTTGAGGACCATGTAAGAATGTATTTAAAAGAAATAGGCAAAGTTCCTCTTCTTACAGCAGAAGAAGAGGTTGAGTTAGCTATTCGAATTGAACATGGAGATGAGGCAGCCAAGGACAGACTTAATGAAGCAAATCTAAGATTAGTTGTTAGTATAGCAAAACGCTATGTAGGCAAGGGAATGCAGTTTTTAGACCTTATTCAGGAAGGAAATTTAGGCTTGCTTAAAGCAGTAGAAAAATTCGACTATAGGAAGGGATATAAATTCAGTACTTACGCCACATGGTGGATTCGTCAGGCGATTACGAGAGCTATAGCAGACCAAGCACGTACTATTCGTATCCCTGTTCATATGGTAGAAACAATTCACAAATTGGGCAGAGTTTCGAGACAGCTCTCGCAAGAGTTAGGTAAGGATCCAACACCTGAACAAATAGCGCAAGAAATGAATATGCCGGTGGATAAGGTTCGTGAAATAATGAAAATATCACAAGATCCCGTTTCACTTGAGACACCTGTAGGAGAAGAAGAAGATAGTCATATAGGCGATTTTATTCCTGATGATGATGCTCCGGCACCTTCGGAAAGTGCAGCGGCAATATTACTTCGCGAACAACTTATGGAGGTACTTGAGACATTGACCAGCAGAGAACAAAAAGTTTTAAGACTTAGATTTGGTCTCGACGACGGATGCCAGAGAACTTTAGAGGAAGTTGGTAAGGTATTTAATGTTACAAGAGAACGTATAAGACAAATTGAAGCAAAAGCTTTAAGAAAACTTCGCCATCCCAGCCGCAGTAAGAAATTAAGAGATTATATAGATTGACGAGTCATATTTGAGAGCAGTATGTAAATATACTGTATCTCAGAGGTGATTTTATGGAGTCGAAAAATCTCAAAATGGCTTTAGTAGGTAATCCTAACAGTGGAAAGACTACTTTCTTTAATTATTTGACAGGCAGCAATCAATATGTAGGGAACAGACCGGGAGTTACTGTAGAAAAGAAAGAGGGAAAGGTCAAGCAATCAATAGAACGTGACTATAATATTACATTGGTTGACCTACCCGGGATTTATTCCTTATCACCATACTCGTTGGAGGAAATTGTTGCAGCAGATTATATTGTTAAAGAGACGCCTGATGTTGTAATAAATATTGTAGATGCTACGAATATTGAACGCAATCTTTATTTGAGTATTCAACTCCTGGAAATGGAAAGACCCGTTGTTATTGCTTTGAACATGATGGATGAGGTAAATGCAAGAGGCGATAAAATAAACGTAAGTCTTTTATCAAAATTTTTTAACGTACCTATTGTACCCATCACTGCAAAAACAGGCGAAGGAGTACAAGATGTTATAAAAGAAGCCATAAGGCAGGCACAAAAAGGTGCTGTTTTGGAACCTGAGAAAGTTTACGATAACTTCACTCGTGCGATTCAAAGAAAAATGGATATTATATTAAATCCATATGCAAAAAAACAATGCTTGCCAACTCACTGGGTTTCGATTAAAATATTAGAGGGAGACATGCTTCTCCAAAAGAAACTTCAGCTTTCAAAAGCAGACTCTGACAGACTAGAAAGACTCGCTGAAGAATATGAAGGTTCAAATGAAAATGGTGACAGAGAAAGCATGGTGATTGACAGCCGATACCGATATATAGAAAAGGCTGTTAAAGCATCTGTCTCCAAAGAAAAAAAGAATAAAAAAACGGTTACACAGAGAATCGACGATATTGTTACAAATAAATATTTGGCCATCCCGATATTTATTTTAATAATGTTCACAGTATTTACGATTACTTTTTCTACTGTTGGGGCATTCCTTCAAAAAGGTGTTTCGTACATAGTAGGAGATTTGTTGGCGGGATTTGTTTCAAATTTGCTAATATCGTTTAATACTCCTAATTGGGTAGAAAGTCTTGTGGTCGATGGTGTAATAGGCGGTGTAGGCGGCGTACTTACATTCCTGCCGCAAATTGCCATACTGTTCTGTCTACTTTCGCTACTTGAAGACAGTGGCTATATGGCAAGAATTGCGTTTATCATGGATAGATTGTTAAGTAAGTTTGGCCTGTCAGGTAAAGCTTTTATTCCATTGTTGATGGGCTTCGGATGTTCTGTTCCGGCTGTTATGGCTGCCAGAACAACAGAAAGCTTAAAAAACAGAAGAATGACAGTATTACTCGTCCCTTTTATGTCATGTTCCGCAAAGCTTCCTATATACGGATTTATATCGCAGATTTTTTTTCCTTGCTATAGAGGTCTTCTTGTTCTCATTCTTTATATCCTGGGAATAATCTGCGGTATATTATCCGGAATTTTATTTAAAAATATTCTCTTCAAGAAACAGAAAACATCATTTCTTTTAGAGTTACCTCCATATAGACTGCCGGGATTAAACAGTACTGTCAGGCACGTTTGGGATAAAATAGAGCATTTTATAAAAAAGGCCGCCACACTTATATTTGGCATGAGTGTTTTGCTTTGGTTTTTGCAAAGTTTTGATTTTGCATTGCGCTTCACGCAAGAAGGCAGGGAAAGCATGCTTGGAATTATCGGTGGGTTTATAGCACCTGTTTTCAAACCGGCCGGGTTTGGTACGTGGCAAGCTGCAGTTTCCTTGTTGAGCGGTCTCGTTGCTAAAGAAGCAGTTGTTTCTTCGATTTGCCTTTTCTACGGAATTCCGGCAACAGCCGGTACAGAGGCAGCCGCAATTTTGTCGGAAACTTTTGCAACACCTGCTTCGGCGTATGCCTTCTTGGTATTTGTTTTATTGTATATGCCTTGCGTAGCGGCTTTTTCTGCAATGAAAAGGGAACTTGGAGGCTGGAAATGGGCTTTGGGAAGTGCAACATATCAAACCTTGATAGCATATATGTTTGCAATACTTGTAAATAAAACAGGGAAATATTTCCCGTATATATTGGCAGCCTTGATTATTATTTTTGCTATGGGATGTATTATTAAATCTTTTAAGCCAAACTGTAAAGACTGCCGTTCGTGTGGATTTTGCACGCAGAATAATTGTAACGGGAGAAAAAAATATAATGAAAATCTTCAAAAACCAATTTGATAATAAAAAAGACAGCAAAATTCCCCGCGGTGTCGCTTTGGGGAATTTTGACGGTATTCACAAAGGTCATTCTCAATTGATTCAAACATTGGTAAAAGAATGCAGAAACAGGAATATTAAGGCGTGTGTTTATACGTTTGAAAATCATCCCAATAACGTAATTTTTAAGGACAAGCATACACCTGTTATTATGACAGCAGAACAAAAAATCAAAATAACAGAAGAACTTGGCATAGATGAGCTTTTTCTTGAGCATTTTGATGAAAATTATGCATCCACCACTCCCGATGATTTTATTAAAAATATTTTAATAGAAAAATTGGGTGTTAAGTTAGTTGTAGTAGGCTTTGATTATTCTTACGGACAATTTGGGAAGGGGAATGTTCAAGAACTTAAAAAGAAAGGCGAAGAATATGGTTTCGATGTAATTGTAATACCGCAAATAAAAAGTTTCTTGCCAAGAGAGAAAAAAGAAGTGACAGTATCAAGTACCGTATTAAGAGAATTGATTCGTAACGGAAATATGATAGATTACAAAGTTCTGACAGGTCGAAACTATTTTATCCCTGGTAAAGTACAATGCGGCAGAAAAGTGGGTAAGAAATTAGGTTTCCCAACGGCGAATATTGTGCCGCAGGACGGTTTTGCCTTGCCGGAATTTGGCGTATACGCCACGGTAACACATATAGGAGACAAAGTATACAGGAGTATTACTAATATTGGTAATAACCCTACCTTTAAAGAAATTAAAAGAATTACAGTAGAAACGTACTTAATAGGTTTTGAAGGTGAGCTTTACGGGCAAGATATAGAAGTGGAGTTTATACAAAAAATGCGTGGCGAGATAGCTTTTTCGTCGGTGGAGGATTTAGTGGCGCAAATAAACAGTGATCTGAAAGAAAGGAAAGAAATGAGCGAAGGAATACAAAAAGTTTATGAGAGAAATGGTGTGGAAATCTTTTATATTCCCACAGATAAATTTAAAACATCTATTATAAAGGTGTTGTTTTGTGATAATCTTTCAAGAGAAACAGCGTACAAAAATTGCCTTATGACAAATATATTATCATCAGCAACAAAGAATTATTCTTCATCTAAAAGTTTTAACCGCAAAAAACTTGAACTATATGGCTCAAGCATATTTGGAAGTGCTTTTAATAGAGACGAAGTACAGGTTTGTGAGTTTCGTGCAGAATACACAGATAAGAAATATTTGTCAGACGCATCTGATGCAGAAAATGAAATAATTGATTTTTTGTTCGAAATTATTTTTAATCCTTTGACAGAAAATATTAATGGACAAACGGGATTTTCAAAAGAAATTTTTCAATTGGAAAGAGAAAATCTAAATATTGGCATAAAATCCATTATAAACAACAAAGTAAGATATGCAGCTAGTCGTTTCAACAAAGTAATGTATGAAAATGAGTCTTATTCTGTTGGAACTGCAGGAGAAGTAGAGGATGGAGATAATCTCACCTCCACA
>JAEIGA010002015.1_pt1 | contig 32332 bp, 34 predicted proteins | sample 9270691 | NCBI WGS metagenome assembly JAEIGA01 (sample SAMN17057246, study PRJNA624740) | gut metagenome | biome: biome; isolation source: fecal sample | host: Bos grunniens | place: China: Xizang | collected 2019 | reverse complement strand
GTTTTTGCAGAAGATGGATAACCTTTCCAAGTAGTTCCATCTGAGAATACCAATGAAACCCCTGTTTCAGAACCAAATCCACAAGGGATAATCAATTCATTTCTTGAAACTACTGTTGCCTCTTTCCACTCAGAAACCTTAGGGGGTATAAGTGCAATAACCATAGATATTACTATAATACATCCAAATGCCAACAAAGGAAAGGCATCACAAAGTATATACACCCAACTGTTGCTTTTTTGCTTCTTCATCATACATAAAAATTAAAGTGATACAATTATATTATTTTGCTCACATAATAGAGTATTTTTTAGAAAAAGCAACAATTTTCCGAAAATTTGACATAAAAAATATTTGATTTTTATAATAAAATAGATTATCATCTGCCCACTAATAAAAATAATTATGGTAACTATTAAATTTATGCATTATGGAAAAAGAAATTTTATGTGGAAAAATTGCATCCCAACCAGCTGTTGTTGCTGTTCCTGGTAATTTTGTAGTGTTTGTTTTAGTAGAAGCTGATGGAAAGTATTATAAACTTTTTTACAAATTAGATGGCTTTCTAAATAATATGTTTTCTGACATCCTTGTTTCATCTATTGGAGATGAAATACAGGTTGAATTTTTACTATCACGTTACAAAGAAGCAATGGAGATAAAAAAGTTTATCAACAAGACACGTGGCTTGGGGGACATATTGTAGAGAATATGATGTGAGTAAATAAACACTAAAAAATTATGAATTATGAGTGATGGTCTTTTTTTTGTGCTTGTTATCATTCTATACGGTTCAGCAGCACTTTTGGCATTAAGCGGTCTTAAAAAGAAGAAAAAGAAGAAAAACAAAAAAAAGTAAATAACCATTAAAAACTTTATAAAATATGGAAACTAAAACTTTTCAATGTTTTAACGAAGTTGTTGTAAAGCCAAATGAATATTCAGGACCTTGGCTTGTTCTAAAAGAAATGAAGTCTTTAAGTGAAACTATTGGACTACCTGTGCGTGCCAAGTTTCAACACAGAGAACTTCTGATTACTTCAACGACAGATATTGACCACACATTGTATTGTTTTCATCACAAGATAGATACAGATAGTGTCAAATACTGTAAAAATAAATAACCATTAAACATTTCAAAAACCACTCGCAATTTTATTATTGTGAGTGGTAAACTTTATATAAAACATTTTGATTTTTATAATGAAACAGGTTATCCTCTGCACACTATTTGAAATTATGATGTCTAACTATTAAAAATGTATATATCATGGAAAAAAATATTGATTTTATTAAAGAGCTCTCTTGGGATTTTATTGTTCCTTTAACAATCGTTATTGTGAGTGTTGTTTATTTTATTATTGCTTTTTCTAAGGAAAATAAGCGTGTAAATAAACACAGAAAAGACGTTCAACAAAAAATTGTTAACAATGAATTTGCAAAAAGGATTGCCGACAAGTATAAAGGCAATGATGTGAAAGAATAAACCCAAAAGTAAATAATCTTAAAAAAATACGTTATCCAAAAATTCCCCCCTTTGCAATCTTATGATTGCAGGGGATTTTTTTTATATACTTTTTAAGATAAAAAAGTACCATGCAAAATTGACAAAAAAAACATTTGACTAATAAAAACATTTGATTTACCATCCTCCCTAATAATAAATTTTTATAAAAATATTATGTTATGGTTAATTTTTTAAAAAAGATGGTATTGTGGGTAAACAACCATCATACTTTGGCATTTTTGTTAATTTTAACAATGTTCATTCCACTAGGTATTTCAGCACTGATGAACGACTGGGGAATTACTGGCGTGTTCTTAGTTATACTGGGAACAATAGCTGTAATTTATTGGGGCGCTATTTTAGTAGGAGCTGTTCTAATATTATTAAATTACTGCTGGAATGAAATTGTTGAATGGGCCCAAAATGAGTAAACTTACTCAAAACTAAACAAAACCCCTTGTAATCATAAGATTATAAGGGGGTTATTTTATGTAGCAAAGATTAGAAAATTATTATCTTTCATTATGTCTTTGTTTATTATATTGTTGCAAAAGCTCTTGATTATGTTGAATTCTTTTTTTATCGTCTCTTCTTGCTTTTTCGTTGGCATTCTTTTCTTTTTTGAACTCTTTTTCATCTGTTTTTTGTTGTCTTTCAAGTTCTTCTTTTTCTCTTTGTAGAACTTTTTTCCTTTGCTCTAAACGCTCTAATCTTCTCTGATATTCAGCTTTTTTAGCTTTATCCTTTTCTTTTTCCATTCTTTGTTTTAAATCTTTTTCTTCTTTTTTAAGGCGTTTTTCTTCTTCTTTTTTAAGTTTCATTTCTTTTGCACGAGCTTTTTTACGCTCTTCATACCATTTAACTCTTTCATTGAAACGTTGCTCTCTAATTTCAGCGGCTAATTGAGCTTTTTCCGTTTCTTCAGCTAATCTTTTCATTTCTTCTTGTATTTGAGCATCTGCTATTTCTTTTGCAATTTTCTCTTCTAATCTTTCGTGTTTTTCAATTTTTTCTATTGACTGCTCTAATTTATCAGAAATTTTTTCAAATACTCTGGCTAACTCTTGGTGATTCATATTGGTATATTTTATAAGGTTTTCTAACATTCTTTTAGCATTAGACCCATATTTTTGTTCAATGATACGAAGCGCGTTCTCTTTATCATCATCTCGAAGAGCTCTACTAATTAATTCACTAGTCTGACTTCCACTTATTAGCTCATTTTTACTAACCATAGCATCACCATATCCATAATTACTATATGGATAATTGTAGCATATTTTTTAGGCATTGTAAAGACTTTTAGGAAATTTAGAATAGATTTAACAAAACTGTAACATATTATCTACTAGTTTTACGTTAATTATTTGATTATCTTCAATTTCCCCTGATAAAATAGCAAAGGCTAATTTATTTTCTAGCTCCCTTTTTAATAGTCTTTTTAGTGGGCGTGCCCCATATATTTCATCATAACCATTATCAATAATCCAATCTAATGCTTGCTTACTAAATGATAGTTTTATATTTCTATCAGCTAGTCTTTTTTCTATATTTTTAATAGCTAAGTTGGATATTGCCCTTATATCTTCTTTATTTAGACGATTAAAAATTATTATATCATCTATTCTATTGATAAACTCCGGTCTAAATGATTGTTTCAAATCATTTAACACCAACTCCTCTTGTTTAGTTTGAGAAATTGAGGTATCTGTTAAATAAGCAGCTCCAATATTTGATGTCATAATTATTATAGTATTTTTGAAATCAACTGTACGTCCTTTACTATCAGTTAATCTACCATCATCTAATACTTGTAATAATATATTAAATACATCTTTATGAGCTTTTTCTATTTCATCAAATAATATTACTTGATATGGACGTCTTCTCACACTTTCTGTTAAAATACCTCCTTCATCATAACCTACATATCCGGGTGGTGAACCAATTAGACGAGAAACAGAATGTTTTTCCATATATTCTGACATATCAACTCGTAACATTGCATTTTCATCATTAAACAAGAACTCTGCAAGTGTTTTGCTTAACTCGGTTTTACCAACACCGGTTGGACCCAAAAATAGAAAAGAACCAATTGGTTGATTTGGATTTGATATACCAGAACGAGAACGCCTTATTGCATTTGATACAGCTAATACAGCTTGATGTTGACCTATTACCCTTTGAGATAAAAACTCTTCAAGTTTTAGTAATTTTTCTTTTTCAGATGATAACATTTTATCCGTTGGAATACCTGTCCACTTAGATACTACTTTAGCAATATCTTCAGGTTGTAAGGTTTGCTGTTGAGTTTTTATTGTATTTTTTTCTAATTCTTCTAGTTGTTTGCTTAAATTTGGAATAATAACATACTGCAATTGTCCGGCTTGCTCATATTGCCCATTGCGCTCTGCTATTTTCACCTCATTTCTTGCTTTATCTAGGCTATCTTTTAATTCTGTTATTTTTTGAATATTTTCTTTTTCAGCTAGCCACTTTGCACTTAAATATAAAGATTGCTCTGTGTTGTTTGCTATTTCTTTTTCTACTTCGCTTAAACGTTCTTTAGAATGATTATCATGTTCTTTCTTTAAGGCTTCTTTTTCTATTTTTAATTGTAGCAACCTTCTATCTATGCTATCAAGCTCTTCTGGTTTACTATCTATACTCATTCTTAAAGATGAAGCTGCTTCATCTATTAAGTCTATTGCTTTATCTGGCATATATCTATCTGATATATATCTATCAGCTAAAACAGCAGCTGATATTAAAGATGCATCTGATATTCTAACTCCATGATGAAGTTCAAATTTTTCTTTTATTCCACGTAAAATTGTTATTGTTTCTTCAACATCGGGTTCATTTACATATACAGGTTGAAAACGTCTTGCTAATGCCGTATCTTTTTCTACATATTTTTTATATTCATTTAATGTGGTTGCTCCGATACAATGTAATTCACCTCTTGCTAGAGATGGCTTTAATAAGTTTGAGGCATCCATTGAGCCTGCTTCAGCCCCTGCTCCAACAATTGTATGCATTTCATCTATAAATAAAATTATATTACCATTAGCTTCTTCTATTTCTTTTAAGACTGATTTTAAGCGTTCTTCAAACTCACCTCTATACTTAGCTCCAGCTATCAATGCTCCCATATCTAAGGATAATAACTTTTTATTTTTTAAGCTTTCAGGAACATCGTTATTCACAATGCGCATAGCTAACCCTTCAACAATAGCTGTTTTACCAACACCGGGCTCTCCTATTAGCACTGGATTATTTTTAGTTCTTCGGGATAAAACTTGCATTGTTCGTCTAATTTCTTGCTCTCGACCAATTACTGGATCAAGTTTTCCTTCTCTTGCGCGCTGCGTTAAATCTTGAGTATATTTCTTTAGGCTTTCAAAAGTATTTTCTGCATCTGGTGTATCTGCTAATCTACCATTTCTATATTCTTTTATTAAATTATTTAACTTTAGAGCATCTACGCCTACTGTTTTTAACAAATCTGTGGTTTTACTTCCTGAACTCATAACTAATGCTTGTAGCAAACGTTCTTGCGTCACATATTGGTCATTACTTTTTTGAGATAATGATTGAGCTTCAATTAATAACTTGTTGTATTCTTGAGATAATGAGCTTTGTATATTTTCACCACTTACCGATGGCAGTTTTGATAACTCTTGTTTAGTTATTTTTTTTAATTTATCTAAATTACCTCCACTTGATATTATTAAATTATTCATAACTGCATTATTTTGACCAATTATGGCTTCTAATAAATGCAGTGGAGTTACAAATTGATTTCCTTGTTGTATAGCAATATCGATTGAGTTTTTTATTAGTTCTTGACTGGCAGTTGTATACTTATCTATATTCATGACTTTTCTCCTTTATACATTATGTAGTTAGTCAGATATAGAAAAATCAAGTATTTTTTTTAAATTATTTTGGTAATTGACTTTGAATTGCTTTAATTCCATCTTGGGTTGAATTTATAATAACGTATTTTTCATCAACATATACACCTGCAATATTGGGCCATGGATTTGATACATTAACTAAATAGTTGTACATATCTTCTGAAACTTCGGATATGCGTGATAAACTATAAAATATTTGAGTTGGATAATAAAAATTAAACATTCCAGATGGAATATGTCTTACCATAAAAGAGTTATCTAGCAGATACTGGCTACTTATTTGATATTTCTCATTATAAAATCTTTTTCTTAAAGATATTTCACTAGTTACAATTGGAACAAGAGGATAATTTTTAGCTGTCTCTTCTATTCTTACAATCATACGCTCAACTAGTTTCTCTTCAGCATTTTTACCTAAAAACCAAACTTTTTGAGCATATACATCTTGCACTATAAAAATACTTATAATATAGAGGCCTAACAAATATCCTAAATTTTTTATAAATTGTTTATTTTCCAATAAGATAGCAAGCGATCCAGCATATATATACGTTATACTATAATAATTTATGCGTGGCTGAAATGCTACTTCTGTTTGAGATACACTAATAAATGCACTTAAAACACTTGATGATAGTATTACACACCATAGCATTATATTTTTTTTACTTAATCCTGCACTGTATATTGCTGTAATTACAATACTTAACCCTACAATTTTAAGTGACAAAGGAAAAAAAGGTAATGTATATATCAACTGTTTTAATATTAATTTTATTGTTGAAGGAATTCTTGTTATTATATCATTAACACCTATTGTTTTTAAGTTATAATAATCACCATACACTAGGTTATATTTAATTAAAACGTACAATAATATTTTAAAAATAATCAAAGATAGAACTACAATAGCAAAGTCTTTTATTATTTGTGATGTTTTTGATGTTTTATTTAATAAATGATAAAAAGATGTACATATTAACATCATTTCCATAGTACTAGGATAAACACCTAGAGCCAATATATATGTAAATATTGATACAACTATATATTTTTTTCCTTGTTTTTGCATTAAAGACATACCAACAGCAATAAACATTACTGCTGAAAAGTTACCTAAAACATTTATAGGAAAATAAAGCCATCCTAAAATATATGGAGTAAGGCCTATTAATAACCCTATAATTATTTTATTTATATTATTATTTATTTTCCAATATGTTAATAATATTACTACACCTAATGATAATATCGCAAAAGCAATTATATTATTTAGAATTGGAAATATATGACCACTAAATAGGATAACATTTAAAACAAATTTGCTAAAACGCCCTTCAAACATACCTGTATCTAGTTGTAATATTTGGCTTATTCCTTTAACCCAATCCCAATCATGATTACCTATAAAAAACATAAAATTGTAATACGAAAATACAATATTTAGAGACAAGAATATTACCATATACAACATAGTGTTATTTTGTAATAATCTCCTCATTTTCATACACCCTTTATAAACTTAATTTTTTGCGTATACCTATCTTTATATAAATACTAAGGCCTTTGTATTTTTTCACACTACACATACTTTGTAAATCTTTAATTAAATTTTCAATAAATTCTTACAAATTGGCATAAAATTACTTTATTTAGTAATGAGGTGGTGGCGTTTCTTCTTCTTGAGGTTTAACGGTGCTTTGCGTATTTCTAATTGCTTCAACTAAAAAATGATTTTGTTTTTGCAAAAAAGCAATATCTTTTCCTTGTTTTATTATTACTTCGTTTAAGTCTTCTACTGTTCGTTCTAAATTGGATAAAACAATTTCAATATCCATCAAGCGTCCATTTACATCTTCCATGATTAATTCCCTACCCTATGCTATCACCATATTCTCAAGTTCTTTTTTTAATTCTTTTAATTCACTAATAGCTCCCTTAATAGTATCAACTGAACTTTTATCATAAGATACAGGTAAAGTTTCTTCTTCAAAAAAATCTTTTTGAATTTCTGAACCTAGAATATCTTTTGTACTACGATTTTTAAATAACTTTTGAACACCTTCTATTGTATAGCGACGTTCATATAGCAACTCTTTTATTAACTCAAGTATTGCCACATCATCTGGACGATAATAACGACGTGAACTCTTTGTTTTCATAGGTTTAATTTGAGTAAATTTGGTTTCCCAAAAACGTAAAACGTGTGGTGCAATATTTAAATCTTCCGTAACCTCTGCAATACTTCTAAATGCTGATTTAGACTTATTTACTCCCATAATACTCTCCCTACAAGATTAAAAGGGCGTCTCTTGACGCCCTTTTAATATTTTTATTTATTAATTGATGATTTTAATGTTTGTGATGGGCGAAAAGATATAACTGTTCTTGGTGTAATTTCTGCCTCAACACCTGTCTTAGGGTTACGACCAACACGAGCACTCTTACGTTTTAGTAAAAAAGAACCAAAAGTTGAAATTTTAACATCGCGTCCTGCTGTTAACTCTGATTTAACTTCATCAATCACCATATCTAATATATCACCAGCATCTTTACGAGATAAACCAATCTCTTCACAAATTGTATCTGCGATATCCGCACGAGTAATAGTAGCCATTTTTTACCTTTCATATAATAAATATTTTAGTTCAATCTTTATAGTCTTAGAATAATCAAAATATTCAATAATTCAATGATGTTATTAAATTATTCAGATTATTTTTAGTATCTAATAAGTAATCCACCCCATGTAAAGCCTGCACCCATAGCTGGAATCAATACCAAATCACCTTTCTTAATTTTACCTGCTTGTACAGATTCTGATAACGCTAATGGTATTGAAGCTGCAGATGTATTACCATGGTGATCAACTGTTACAATAACTTTTTCATCTGGCACTTCTAATTTTTGACCAACACTTGAAATAATACGTATGTTAGCTTGGTGTGGCAACAACCAATCTACTTCTTTGGTGCTAATATTTGCTTGAGATAAAACAGCATCACAAGCTTCACACATTGCACCGACAGCATATTTGAACACCTCTTTGCCATTCATATGAACGAATCCAGCTGTTTTAGTTGATGATACACCACCATCTGTGCCTAGACTATCATATTGTGTTCCATCTGCATAAATCTTTGTTGCTAAAACACCAGTATCAGAACTTAAACCTTCACCTTCTTTAGCTCTAACAACTACAGCACCAGCTCCATCGCCAAATAAAACGCAAGTATTTCTATCTGTCCAATCAACAATCTTTGATAAACTTTCAACACCTATAACTAAAGCAGTTTTTATTTGACCAAGTCTAATCATATTATCAACCATTGTCATTGAATATACAAAACCTGAACATGCAGCACCTAAATCAAATGCTGGTGTCCCAGGTTTTACACCTAAACGACCTGCTACTTTTGCAGCTACTGATGGTGTTGTGTTATCAGGTGTTAGTGTTGCTACAACAACTAAATCAATATCTTGAGCTGTCATATTTGCATTTTCTAGAGCAATATTAGCTGCATTTAACGCCATATCAGATGTTAATTCACCTTCTTCAACCACATGACGAGAACGTATACCTGTACGTGTACTAATCCATTCATCATTTGTATCTACCATTTTTGATAAATCATCATTTGTTAAAACTTTTGATGGCAAATAATGCCCGCAACCAATAATTTCAGTTCTAGTATACTTCATAGCATGCTTCCTGTGATAGTTCATCTAAATCAATATTTTCTAATTCACGACGAATTGTTCCTACAAAATCTTTTCTAATCAAACGCGCAGCATTTTCAATTGCTATAGAAAAACCAAACGCATCTGTTCCACCATGACTTTTTACGGATAAACCGTTTAGACCAACAAACATTGCTCCGTTATACAAACGTGGATCCATTGTCTTTTTTAATTTTCTCATTGCGCCCAACATAAATGGGATTCCCAATTTTGCTAAAAATGATTCTTTTACACTTTGTTTTATTATGCGCAAAATAAGATGTGTTGTACCTTCAACAGATTTTAGTGCGATATTTCCACTAAACCCATCAGCAACAACAACATCTGCTTTATCTTTAGGAATTTCGTGAGGTTCAATATAACCTATAAAATTCAAATTGAGATTTGAATTTTTTATTATATGAGCTGCATTATGAATTTCCTCTTTACCCTTCATTTCTTCAGCACCAATATTCATTAATGCGACTCTAGGGCTTTCTAATCCTAATGCATGTTTTGCAAAAATATTACCCATAATTGCAAACTCTGCTAAATTTATACCATTACACTCTGTATTTGCCCCCAAATCAAGCATAACATATCTTCCGTTTTGACGTGGCATCATACTAATGATTGCTGGGCGGTGTATTTTATGGATAGTTTTTAGCACCATTTTAGAAATAGCCATCAATGCACCAGTATTACCGGCAGACACAACAGCTTGAGCTTCACCCTTTTTAACGGCTTCCACTGCTTGATACATGCTTGTCGCACGATTTCTGATTACATGTGATGGCTTATCTTCATTATGAACAAATTCTTCTGTGTGAAAAATCTGACACACTTCCCTTAAAGCTGGAAATTTATCCATCTCTTGATTAATTTTTGTTTCATCGCCGTACACCAAGAATCTAATATCAGGATTTCTTTTCTGTGCTAGGCTTAAACCCTCTATTACCACCATGGGGGAATGATCCCCCCCCATAGCATCTATAGATATGACCAGATTATTCTCAGACAAAACCTGCTCCATAAAAATAAGTTTTATAATTACTCTTCGTCTTTTGCTTTTTGAGCAATGACTTCTTTACCATCATAGTATCCACATTTGGGGCATACATTATGAGGTCTCTTTAACTCGCCACAGTTTGGGCATTCGTGGTATGCATTTGGAGTTAATGCATCATGTGAACGACGCATATCGCGACGAGATTTTGATGTTTTCTTCTTTGGTGTAGCCATTTCCTTAACTCTTTATAAAATTATTTGACACAAATTATCCGTGTGAAACTAACAAAAGTATAACACCACGGATGCTGGAGTTGTTTTTATATAAAAAAAATGTATTTGGCAAGTGTTTTTTTATATATTTTCATTATATTTTGTATTTTGTATTATTTTTTACGATATTTTCACTACAAAAAGATTACTTTTTCTTTAATTGTTCTAGTATTGAGAACGGATTATTACGAATTGGTGTCATATCTTCAATTACAGCTTCAAACTCCTCCCCCTCTTTCCTTGGATAATCATCAAGCTCCAAAGCAAGGTGCTCAATCGCAATATCTGCTAAATTTATCTCACCATTTACAACTATATCAGGTATATCTGCCATTATATCCACATCCTGCTCTTTTATCTCCTCATAGGTTGCATTTGTATCATATGTTACTTCAAAATCAGCCCGATATAACTTACTAAATGGCTCTAGACTAATAACACTAACTTGCTCAATATTTGATGTAACAGTACCCCAAACATTTAACATACCACGCTTTTTATAAAACCTTAACTTGATTAAAGCCTCAAAACTATTCACACCTGGAACTTGAAGCACATCTCTCAAAAACTCCAACTGCTCACTATCTGCAGCAAGTTTATATGTTTGTTCACCTTGACCCAATTCATCAATTTTTAGTGGATAAGAAAAATCTTTTTGCATTCTTTTTTCCTTAGTGTTATAGAATTACCTGTATTAATTATATAATGGTAAGGAAAGAGATATGTCAACACACAATATTTTTTATTCTACAATTGCGAGCATTTTATTATTAAGTGCTTGTTCTACGGACCATTTTATACAAACCGAAGGAAACATGCCTTCAAAAAAAGATATTTTATCAATTAAACAAGGCATGACAAAAGATGAAGTCATCAAAATAATGGGTTCACCAAGTATAATATCAAGTCTCAACCACAGAACTTGGATTTACATGAATTCAACAATGAAAAAAGTAGCTTTTTTCAAACCTGAAGAACTAGACAGAAATATTGTTGCAATTGAATTCAATCCAGATGGCGAAGTTATAAAACTATCTCAACTCACAAAAGAAAATGGTAAAGATGTTGCAATATATCAAGGTTATACACCTGTTATGGGAACCGAACAAACATTTATGGAAAAATATTTTGGCGGTGTAGGCTATATGCCAATTCAACCAACAAAAGAATCTAATGGATTATAAAAAAAAAAGAGGCAATTAAGCCTCTTTTTTTTCTTATTTATACATATAAAGCATATGACCATTTTGAGTTAACCAATCACGCCCCTTTTGCGCATTTGCCTCCAAATACTCAACCAACGCCCAGAAAAAAGCAGAGTGATCTTGATGTTTCAAATGAGACACTTCGTGAGCTACTATATAACGTATAACAAACTCTGGAGCCAAGGCTAAACGCCATGAATAATTTATATTGTTTAACGTAGAACAACTTGCCCAACGAGATTTTGTATCTTTTATACAAACATTATGAACTTTTTTATCGATCTTATCTGCCATTTTAATTGAGCGACGAGTAAACTCCTCTAACGCTAACTTCTTTATAAAATCCTTAACACGTCGATGCAAGAACTCTTCACCTCCTGATATATAAAGTATCTGTTCCTTTTTATCTAATCTTGTATTCCCCCTAATATCTGTATGCTTTATACAATATTCTTTACCAAACAAACTTATCACATCATTATTTTGAAATTTTTTTAATTCTGGAATTTTTCTTAAATTATCCAACACCCAATCTTGATGACTTTCAACAAAAGAAACAGCTTTTTTACGAGAACAATATTTAGGAATCGTAAGAACAGCTACCCTTTCCTTCTTATCAATGCGAAGACTTAAACGACGAGAGCGTCCTGGATGAATTATCTTCATATCAAATCCAAGATCTGCATTTATTTCAAAGGTCTTCCCACTTAACAATGTAATTTTCATAATCCACTACCTCAGATTCATTTATTAGTATTCTATTTTGAAGAGAAACATTAGCTTTATGTACACTGGAGGCATCTTTTGTTATTAAAGGATGCCAGTCAGGCAAATCTTTCCCCTCATCTAATAACAAATATGCACATGTTTTTGGAAGCCATCTAGGTTTCTCACGAATCGCATGGATATCTATATCACGACAATCGTTAACTTTTTGGAAACGATGAGAATAAATTTTACATAAACAACTTTTGGTATCTAAAAAACGACAATAAGTATTTGTGAAACATATTTTTCCTTTTATTTCCAACTTATTAAGACAACATTTACCACAACCATCACAAAGAAGTTCCCACTCTCGCTTTGATAACTGCTCTAACTTTTTCTTTTTCCAAAATTCAGGTTCTAGATCTTCTATATTTTCAAATCTTGATTGAGGATCATAATCTTGCTCTATGGTATATTCTTCATTCATTACAAATCATCCCATTCAACAATATAGTCTTCTAAATCTTCTTCCGATACATCCTTTTGATTTACAACTCTTCCCTTTATAGTAGTTTTTATCGAATTAGGATTATCCTCAAAAAGTTCTCTATAAGCACATGTTTTTGGCATCCAGGATAATTTATCAACATTATCAATATCTAACTTTAGACAACTTGGGACAATGTCACAACGTTTATCATATATGCTGCAATTCATATTTTCTTCATCAAAATATTGGCAAACTACATTTGTATAATAAACTTCTTGAGTTTCCTCATCTTGAAGTTTGATTAAACAGCATTTTCCACAATGTCTACATATATTTTCCCATTCTTTTTTAGTATATTTTTTCATATTACCCTCTTTGCTCTGGTAAATATTCATCTCTAGTTAGGTTGCTAAAGCGAGCAAACTCGCCATCCCAAAATAACTTAACGGTTCCTGTTGAACCATGACGGTGTTTACCAACAATAACCTCACCAATATTGGCAGTTTCTCTATCTCTAACCACCCACTCCTCCACTCTTTTATTAAAGTGTTCTTCAGTTTCACCTGTATTACGCTTAGGCTCTGCATTGTGAATGTAATAATTTTCCCTAAATACAAACATAACTATATCCGCATCTTGCTCGATAGAACCAGATTCACGCAAGTCTGACATTAATGGGCGCTTATCCTCTCTTTGCTCCAAACCACGGTTTAGCTGCGATAAAGCAATCACTGGAACTTTAAGTTCTTTAGCCAATATTTTGAGACCACGAGATATTTCAGAAACCTCTTGCACACGATTTCCCTCTCCTTTTTTGTTTTCTGAACCACTAATAAGCTGAATATAGTCAATAATTATCAAGCCAAGCCCATGTGTTCTTTTTAAACGTCTAGCTCTCGTTCTAATTGTATTTATAGTAATACCTGGCGTATCATCTATATATAAAGGAAGCTTTTGGTACTCTCTTACAGCAGCAGCTATCCTATTAAACTCACTTAATTCTAAATCACCAGTACGAAGTTTATGACCTGGGGTATCTGTGATACTTGAAAGTATACGTGCAGCAAGCTGATCGGCTGACATTTCTAGTGAAAATATTGCAACACCTTTATCATGAGGGTCTAATTTATCCCCATGAAACATAAATTCTGCTACATTATAAGCTATATTCATTGCAAGTGCCGACTTTCCCATTGCAGGACGCCCTGCTAAAATTATAAGGTCAGAATCGTTTAATCCACCCATTTTAGCATCTAAGGCCATTAACCCTGTTGGCAAGCCTGAAACCTTACCCTCTTTTTGATATGCTTTTTCAATTAACTCTAATGCAGAATTAAGTGATGAGCCAAAATCTTGAAAGCCTTTTTGCCCATCCCCATGCATAGCCAAATCAAATAAGCGTTTTTCAGCCTTTTCTATTTGACGAGCGGTTGTTTCTTCAATATTTTCATTCATTGCATCACTTGCAATATCATACCCTGTTGAGATAAGCTCTCTGCGTAAATACATATCATACACAAACTGTGCGTAATATTCCACATTAGTTAAAAATGAAGAAGACTCTGATATTTTTACAAGATATGCAATTCCACCCACATCACTTAGTGTACCCTCTTGCTCAAAATAATTCTTTAGAGTGATTACGTCTGCTACATGACCTTTTTGAATAAGGCGAGCCATAACATCAAATACTTTAACGTGTATAGGATCTGAAAAATGTTCAGCACGCAAGAATTCAGAAACCTTTTCATATGCCTTATTATTTGCTAATAATGCACCAAGTAGTGCTTGTTCAGCTTCAATATTGCGTGGTAATTGCATTATATCTAGTTCTTCCATTGTTCACATCCTTAAAAAGTTCGTTATATGAGTTATGGGGCAATTTGAAAATAAGTCATTAAAAAAGATTTTTATGTTGTGGATATGTGGATAACAAGGCTAAGAAAATTTTAATTAGTATAGTTTTATAGTACAAATTAATATGTTTAACAAAAGGAGTGTAATGTGAAAAATAAAATTTTAGTGATTGGTGGCGCTGGCTATATTGGTAGCCATGTTCAAAAGCAATTATTAGAAGAAGGGTTTGACGTTATTGTATATGATAATCTTTCTAGTGGAGATATAATAAATATATTAGTTGGCTCTAAATTTATTAAAGGAGATATACTCGATTATAATCAACTAAAAAATGTTATGTGCGATAATATAGATGGTGTTATTCATTTGGCTGCTAAAAAAGCTGTTGGCGAATCAATGATAAAACCGGAAATATATGCGACAAACAACATTAGTGGCTCCATTAATATATTAAATGCTATGGTTGAATGCGGAGTTAAGAATATTGTTTTCTCATCATCTGCTGCTGTTTATGGTATGCCTCTATATTCTCCTATTGATGAAAAACACCCTATAAATCCAATAAACTACTATGGATATACTAAAAGATGTATTGAGGAAAATATGGAGTGGTACGCAAATCTTGGAAAAATAAATTTTGCATCTTTAAGATATTTTAATGCCGTTGGATATGCTGATGATAAATCAATTCAAGGAAAAGAAAGGAATCCTCAGAATCTATTGCCTATTATAATGGAAGTTGCAACTAATAAGAGAGATTGCTTATCTATATATGGTAATGATTATGATACTACTGATGGAACATGTATTAGAGATTATGTTCACGTTAGCGATCTTGCAAAAGCGCATACAAAAGCCATAAAAAAACTTATTAATGAAAATACTTCATTTATTTTAAATTTAGGTACGGGCATTGGAACTAGCGTTAAAGAGATTGTGGACGCAACACAAAAAGTTATTGGAAAAAAAATTAACTATGTTTATTCTGACAGACGAAGTGGCGATCCTGCAATATTGACAGCTTGTGCAGACAAAGCTGATGAATTGTTAGGTTGGAAACCTGAATATACAGATATTGAGGATATTATAAAAACTGTTTGGAATTTAGAAATTTAATGGAATTTAGAAATGTTTGAAAAATTACAATATATGTTTACACATCATGCTGTATTATCTGATAATATGATGTGGACTTTTTTTGGAATTGCTGTTGTTGTATTACTAGCATTAGACTTATTTTGTTTTAATAGAAAAAATGAAGTACCAAGCTTTGCTCATACGTTATGGGTTTGCGTTGCCTATATTGGTGCAGGACTTTTATTTGGTATCTTTGTATGGTATGAAAAGGGCGCTAACGCTGCTATGGATTATTATACAGGTTTCTTAATTGAAAAAAGTTTATCTATGGATAATATTTTTGTAATGTCTATTATATTTACCTGCGTTGGAGTACCAAGAATATACCAACATCGTGTACTATTTTGGGGTATTTTAGGCGCTGTGGTTATGAGAGCATTAATGATTAGTGTTGGAGCAGCTATTATCGCTGAATTCCACTGGGTTTTATATATTTTCTCAGTATTCTTGATTTACACTGGTGCAAAAATGTTAAAGCATGGCAAAAAAGATGAAGATAATAAAGAAGAAAACATTAAAAACGGAAAAATTTATAAAATGGTTGAAAAGTTTTTTCCTGTTACTTATGAAATTGATGGTCCGCATTTTATCACTGTTAAAGATGGAAAGAAATATATCACACCTTTATTATTTGCTTTAATTACAATTGAATTGATGGATGTTATTTTTGCAATTGATAGTATCCCTGCTATTTTTGGTATTACTCAGGATGTGTTCATTGTCTATACAAGTAATATTTTTGCAATTTTAGGATTACGTGCATTATATTTCTTGTTAGAAGCTGCTGTTCATCGTTTTGTTTATTTGAAAACAGCTCTTGCTATCGTTCTTATTTTTATTGGTGTTAAGATTTTACTTCCAATGTTTGGAATTCACTTACAATCTTGGCACTCTTTGATTGTGACTTTTGGCTTGTTATTTGGAAGCATCATCATTTCACTTGCCAAAGAAAAACAAAACGCTTAGTTGTTTGGGGGCATTTAGCCCCCTATTTTGAGGAGAAATAAAAGTGAGCCTTAAACAATTATACAAATATGTTTATTTATTTTTAATGATGCCACTTGGTGTATTTTTATTAAGTTGGTTAGATTATGGTTTTGCTTTTATATTTGGTATTATCTATTCAATTGGTTGTTATAAAGCATTTAAAAATATTAATTACCAAGATGTTAATTGGAAAATATCTTCTTGTAATCTATGGATAATTATCTTTATTGCTGCTATTTGGTGCTTTATGGCTGGGATTGGTTATTTTTATTATCAATCTTTTGATTATCATTTTAGAAATGCTGTTTTTAGAGACTTGATTAATTATAAATGGCCTGTTTTTTATAACAGAGCAAATACACCAATGGTTTATTATATGGCATTTTGGCTTGTACCTGCAACAATTACTAAATTTTTTTCTATTTTTATTGGCTCTAAAAGTTTATTATTTATAATTGGTAATATTATTTTATTCTTCTATTCTGTAATTGGAGTTACACTTATTTTATTATTATTATTAAAAGCATTAAATATATCTAATGGTAAAAAAATATATATTGCTATATTTATGTTTATGTTTTTTTCTGGCCTTGATATTATCGGATCTAAGTTTTTTCAAATTACAGAACAACCTTTTGAATACCACTTAGACTGGTGGGCAACATTCATTCAATATTCATCAATAACAACTGGAATGTTTTGGGTTTTTAACCAATTTATTCCGATTGCAATAATAACTCTTTTAATATATAATGAAAAAAATGTTAAAAACTTTGGTTTTTTAATCTCATTATCTTTGTTTTTTTCTCCCTATCCTACTGCTGGAATTGGAATACTTTTAGTTTGTTATGCAATATATGAATATATAAAAAACAAAGAAAAAACATCTTTTATCTTTAATAATATATTTTCCATTCAAAATATTATTGGCGTTTTTTGGTTATTACCAATAATTGTTTTATATTTTATAACAAATTCTGAAGGAATGGATGGTTTTCATTATATTTTTAATTATACTACACCTACTCGCTTACTTGTATTTTTATTGCTTGAATTTGCAATATATTCACTACTAATTTTCCCTGACAATAAGAGAAATATATTCTTTTATATTGCTTTTGCTTCTTTAATATTTATTCCATTCCTAAGATTAGATCAACAAAATAATTTTTGCATGAGAGCTAGTATTCCTGCAATTATAATTATGGCAATTTGCGTTATTGATTTTTTGATAAACAACTCAGGTAATTATATTATAAGAAAATATATATTAGCAATTTTATTAATAATTGGTGCACTAACACCTGTTATGGAATTTTATAGAGGAATTCATTTTACTACATCATATAAAAAACTCAATCTGGTAGCAGACGAAATTTATACTCTAAACCAAGGATTTGTTAGAATGCCTATTTTTGGATGGGATGCAAATCACCAATATAGCGCGAGAAACTATAGAGACGATTTTTTCTGGAGTTTGTTAGCTAAAAGAACTTGGAAATAAATACTTTATTATCTTGTATAACTCCTAAAATTTATTTGACTTTGCTATTATATATTAGATACTTTTTCGTAGTGTTTTAATGAAAAAATGGAGTATTTTATGAAGTTTTTGAGTACTTTTTTATTGTCTATGTTGTTTTTTATTCAAAAATCTTTTGCAAATCCTGCTTGTGCTGTTTGCACTGTTGCTGTTGGAGCATCTTTAGGTATCGCTCGCAAAATGGGAGTTGACGATGGTGTTGTTGGTGTTTGGGCTGGAGCATTTTTATTATTAATGGGGTATTGGACACTAAAATGGATGGATAAAAAAGGATGGAACTTCAAGGGTAGAGATTTTATTGTTTTAAGTTTATCTGTTTTAATGATTTTATTTGTTTATATTTCTCAACTTTCATACTCACCTAAGGCTATATTTGTTTTTTGGATCGATCCTTTTTTATTTGCTACAATTTGTGGTGCTCTAGTTCTCCACTATTCATCAGAATTCTACCAATGGATGAAGAAAAAAAACGGCGGCCATGCTCACTTTCCTTTTGAAAAAGTAGCCGTTCCTGTTGTTGCTTTATTATTTGTTTCTTGGATTTTTTCATGTGTTGAGTTATGCTCACCTGATTTAAGTGGTTTTTAATAGGAGTTTTTTAAGATGAAAAAAGCAGAAAATGTAAAAGAATTTGTTGAAAGAATTGATGCATCTAAAAAGGTTAATCCTAAAGATTTATCTTCAGATCAAGATTTAACTATTGCTATTATGAACTTGATTTCTATAGAAGAACATCTTGTTTTTTCAGGTGCTAAAACTGGTAAAAATTCTTTCTATGACTTAATTGAAGAAGTTCGTGAAACAAGAAAAAAACTTATGTTAAAAATCATTCCTTCTTATGAAGGAGAAGTTTGGTGCATCTCCAAACATTTACTTGCTTCTTCTATGCGTTTAATGGAAGTTGGAACAAAACAACAGTCTTTAGGAAACAAAGAACAAGCTTACGATTTATTTAACAAAGCATATGATTTATATTGCTTATTCTGGGGATTGAATATGAATATGCTAAATATCGAAGATGTGAAATGGATTGAAGATAGTGTCGAAGATGTAAAAAAGATTAGCGAAAAAATCAACCTAGCACCCTCTGTTGAAGAAAAGAAAGAAGAAGTAACTTCAAGCGAGCCTCAAACAGCTTTTTCTAAAATGAAAGCTTTTGTTAGAAAAGCTGTAGATTGTTGTATTGAATAATTTGATACATGAAAAAAAACACCCCGAGGGAGAGAATTGGGGTGTTTTTTTTGGTGTGTAATAAATTTATTTTTAAGATTACCTTTTTATCTCAGATATTTTATTTTTGAGGATATCTGCTGCACTTAATGAATTTTGCTTATCATTATGAACACTATTGGAAAGCCCATCTGCATACTCATTATTTTTAACTTTAAATTTCTCGACACTACCTCCGGTTAATTTACAATATTTAGCAACAGCCATATCCATACAACATTGAGGAGGAAAATCTAAATTATTTTTTATACGCAATTCAGCTTTTTTAACTAATAAATTGACAATTGAAGGCTGATTACTCATATTTTTTACCCCGTCTTTCATACTCTCAGCGCCTAATGTTTTTCCTAATAATTCAAATATTTCCTCTGAGGTTTGGCAATTATTCAACGCCTTCTCAAATTCTTTTCCATTGACGCGCTCTCTTTTATCTCCTTTATTAGTCATGGCTCTCTCCTCCTATAATAATTTGTTTTGTTTATACTTGGAGTATATCATATTTTTATCGCTTACGCAAGAGTTTTTTGTAACATTTTTGTCATATTTTAATATTTTCTTGTTAAAAAATATCTTGACAAACTTTTCATATTTTCAGCCTTACTTCCAAATATATTAAGCAAGTCTATAGCTTCAGTAATAAGACTCGTTGCTTTTTCTCTTGCTTTTTCTACCCCATAAATACTGACAAAATTTAATTTATGCTGAGCTTTGTCTTTTTTCAAGGTTTTCCCTACAACTTTTTCATCTCCTTCAACATCTAAAATATCATCTGTTATTTGAAAAGCTATACCTATATTTTTAGCAAAAGTATTTAATATTTCGCGTTCTTCTTTGCTAGAATCGCCCAATATTGCACCTGCAATACAAGGATAACGTAACAAACAGCCTGTTTTTAATGCTTGTGTTTGTTTTATAATATCTTCTTGATTTGATGTTATTTCATTCTTATCCGTATACATATCAAGTACTTGTCCTGCAATCATCCCATTGAAAGCCCCCGAATATTGTGACAATAAGGTTATTAGCTCAACTTTTTTAGAATCTATAAGGGAGGATGTTGATATTACTTCAAAAGCATATGTCAACAAACCATCTCCTGCTAAAATAGCTGTAGCTTCGTCGTATGCTTTGTGACAGGTAGGTTTACCTCTTCTCATGTCATCATTATCCATTGCTGGTAAATCATCATGTATAAGAGAATAAGTATGTATCATTTCTAAAGCTACGGCTACTGGTAGCGCTGTATTATAATCTACATCAAATAAAGATGCTGTTTCATGTAACAAAAAAGGACGTAAACGTTTTCCACCATTCAATAAGCTGTAACGCATTGCATTTACAGCTCTATATTGAGGAGAATCTATTTGAGGAATATACTTTTCAATATCTTGATTAAATTTATTTGAATAATTTAACAATACTTCTCTTATATCACTCATAATAGTCCTCCTTGCTAGTTTTTATAGTTTTATACTTCTACATTATCTAGTGGTGTTGTACTCATAACTCCATCTTTAGAAATTTCAATTTTTTCAACCTTTAATGTTGCTGCTTGTAACTTTTCCTGACAAAGTTTTTTTAACGTAACAGCTTTTTCATAACAGCTTATGGCATCATCTAGTTTAATACGTCCACTTTCTAACTCTCTTACAATATTTTCTAATTCCAATAAAGCTTCTTCAAAACTTAAATTTTCAATATTATCTATTTGATTATCCATTTTATATCCTCTTATAATCTAATTAATTCTATTTCTTTATTTGGTAAATCTTTAACACCTACACCCAATGATGCTAATTTATCACGAATTTCATCTGATTTTGCCCAATCTTTTTGAGCCCTTGCTTCTTTTCTTTGCTCTAATAATTGAGCTATTTCTGGTGTAATTTCAATACCTTCTTCTTTTTTAGCTTCAACATTTGACAATTCTAAATTAAATACACTATCAACATGCATTAAATATTCCAAACGTAACTTAGCACTCTTCTTATTGTCTTTTGCAACACCAAAAATATGAGAAATAGCAAGAGGTGTTTTAATATCATCAAATAGATAATTATTAAATTCTGTTTTTAATTGATCCAATAGAGCAATTTCGTCTTGAGTTAAAACACTATTTTTAGCTTCAGCCTTAAATGTTGCAACATAGTCACATAAATTTTCATAAGCCTTTTTAGCTCCATCCATTGCTTCTTCAGAAAATACTGCGGAGCTACGATAATGAGATGTAAGTGTAAAATATTTATAGTGCATTGGAGTATATCCAATTTCTTTTAGTGTATCTATAGTTGTTTTACCACCTGTTGATTTACTCATTTTTCCGGCTTTAGTATTTAAAAACTCCATATGAACCCAAAAATTAACCCACTCATGTCCTAATCGAGCTTCACTTTGAGCTATTTCGTTTTCATGGTGAACTGGAATATGGTCAATACCACCACAGTGAATATCAATTTGTTCACCTAAATATTTTGTAGACATTGCAGAGCATTCAATGTGCCAACCTGGATATCCCCTCCCCCATGGGCTTTCCCATTGTAATATCTGATTTTCAAATTTTGATGAAGTAAACCATAATACAAAGTCTGAAGGATTGCGTTTATTTTCATCTTGTTCTGTTCTTGCACCGTGTTTTAAATCATCACGGCATTGACCTGATAAGCAACCATATTTAGGAAATTTTGCTGTATCAAAATATACATTACCATTAGAAAAATAAGCAAATCCTTTATCTTCTAAATCTTTAACAAAATCTATCATATCTTTAATATGTTCAGTTGCACGGCATACTATTGTTGGACGTCTTAATTTTAATTCTGATGTGTGGCGAAAAAATGTATCTTCATAATGGCGAGCAATTTCCATTACACTTTTTTGCTCACGCTCTGCAGCCAACATCATTTTATCTTCGCCTTCGTCACCATCACTAGTTAAATGACCTACGTCGGTAACGTTCATAACATGTTTTACTTTATAACCTGCTAGACGTAAAACATTTGCAATTAAATCCTCAAATATATATGTACGAAGATTTCCAATGTGTGCATATGAATATACCGTTGGCCCACAGCAATACATTGTAACCTCTTTTTCATTTAATGGTTTAAACTCTTCTTTGCTACGGGTTTTAGTATTAAATAAATATACACTCATTTCATTTTCCTCATATTTTTAAGTTAAAAAAAGCAGCTTTTTAAGCTGCCTTTATTCTTTTTTTATACATAGCTGAAAACAGCTCCGGCAGCGTGGCTTAGGAGTTCTTACAACAGCAGATGTTTTCAATTACTATATACATTTTATCCTCTTTTTCATTAGACCTTTACAAGGTTACTTTATTTTATGTTATTGTCAAGAACTAATATAAACTTTTTATTTTATGCTTTAATTTATATTTTCAACTATGTGTTTTTAAAAGATTAATTATGCATTAATCTGGTGAATTAACACAGTTAAATTTGTAATAAATAGTTTTACAGAAATTGCCAACAATATCATTCCAAAAGATTTCTTTAACACATATAGAGTTGTTTTACTTAAATATTTTTTTAAAACTCTAGAAATACGAATTGCAAAATATATCAATATACAATTCACAAAAGAAGCCAATAAGATATTTATATCATTATACTGAGAACTAAGAGACAAAAGAGTTGTTAAAACTCCTGCTCCAACAAACAAAGGAAAAACAACTGGGATAATAGTTGCATCATTTGAAATATCAGTTCCCTCACAAAATATATTTACATCCAATATCATTTCCAAACTAATTAAAAATATTATCAGAGCACCTGCTATTGCAAATGATGATATATCCAATCCAAATAATCGTAAAAAAGCCTCGCCAGTATATAAAAATATCACCATTAGCAACAAAGAATATAATGCAGCTCGTCTAGCGCTTATATGAATCCCTTTGTTTTGTATATTTAATACAATTGGAATATTACCAGGAACATCCATAATAGCTTGTAATACAACAAAAGCACTAATAAATTCACGAAAATTAAAATCTGTAAAAAATGACATTTTATCCTCTTCTTTTATTTTTTTTATATTCTTTGAATATATTTTTTGTTTTTAATTGTAAACAGATGTTAAAAGTTATGCGCTACTTTATTTGCTAAATTCACTAAAAAATATACTTATATTTGTTTTTTTTATATTTTTAACAATATACATAAAAAATATTCACAAATTAAACACCTGATTACAAACAAAAAAAACACAATAAACTCTATATAAAAATATTTTTTCAACATTTGGTAAAAAAATGCTTGCATTTATATTTTTTTGGCATATAAATACTTTTGCTTACGTTGAGTGAGTACACTGAAGTTGTTGGGGTGTAGCCAAGTGGTAAGGCATCGGTTTTTGGTACCGACATTCGTTGGTTCGAATCCAGCCACCCCAGCCAATAAAAAAGCTCTCCTTTATGGAGAGTTTTTTTATTGGGTAGTGTGTGCTTGTGAGAGAACCAACACGGTTCGGAGCGGATAGTTGGCAAGCGTAAATAAAATGAAGCGCGAGCCCTACGACGCGAGGAGGACCCGCGAAATTTTGAGCGGGAGTACCCAATCCAGCCACCCCAGCCAGAGTTCAAAAGTCATCAGAAATGGCGACTTTTTCTTTTATTTTCAAGCACTTAAACTAGTTCGAAAATTAGGCACCTAATAAGCCCTACCCCAGACAATCTTCGAACTAATTTCATTAATAAGATAATAAAATCAAGATGTTATCTTTTTAAAAATCCATATTCATAAACTTTTGGTTTGATTTCTTCAGCCAAATTTCTCATTACCAAGCGCAAATTTGCAATAAGTTTATTATATTTTTCATCTTTACTGTCTTTATTCATCTTTCCCGATGAATCACGTCCTTGAAAATAGGCACGAATATCATAAAAACTTGCATTAGGATTAGAATTAGGTTGCTGATGATAATAGCGCCACAACTCACGACCGGCATCAAACACAGCTTTTGCTACAGGAGAAAATTCTATGTTATTTTCTTTTATATAATCAGTCATAAAGTGACTGGCAAAATTATTTTTCGGTTCAACTTCTTTTTCGGTAAACGGAATCCAATTATTTACGCCTTGCTCAGAAGTAATACTATTTTGTCCGTGAAAAAGTGCAAAAACTAAACAATCTGATTGGAAAAATTTATCCTCTTTCCAACCATCATCAGGATATATGAATTGGTCACGGTCATTAAGCCAAGTTGCAGAAATACAATGGCGAACGGAGAAGTAAATACAATAACACCCTATGTTAGAAGCTGTGATATTAAGGCAATAACGTTTTTGAGGAACTGTTAAAATAGCAAGCTGACTATTATGTTGGTAGTCAGGTGGGCAGCCAACAATTTTTCCTAATTCAACACCATCATCGCAGAATTCTGTTATCCACTTATTTAATGTTCCCCTTTTCGCATCAAGGGTATAAAAATTCTTACTATCTAATTGTAATGCATTTTTATCATAAACATCTGATTGTTTAGAAGTAAATTCATTTTTTTCAGAACAATTCCAAATCATAAAACCTATCGGGAACTGCCCTTTTACATTATCAAATGTATTGGCAGGAACAACAAACATTTTCTTTAAATCTGCCTTAAAAACTTTGCGAAATGTTGTAAAATTACTACTCTGGAGAATTTTTAATTTTGAAAATTCCCCAAGCCAACAATCCGGTATTTCTTGATATATTCTAATGAAAAATTGGGCAAAAAGTTCGTTACTTGCATTACCTATTAAATCTTTATATCTTTCATAAGTTTTATTAGATGTAGCAACTTTTGCTTTATTTTCACCGCTACCGGTAACTGTTGTCGCGGTAGTTGCTTCTGCATAAGGGGGGTTAATATAAATAACCAGTTTTTTTCTTTTTTCAGAATTGTTAATTATTTCCAACAAATCCTCAGGGCATTTATCGGCAAAATCATCATTCAAAAAATCCATTTGAAAAACATGACTTTCCAATAAATTTGCACCATTTTTAATACGGTCTTTCATAACATCAACATCAGCTTTATCAAGCGTAGATGCCCAAATATTATATTTATTAGTCAATCCATTCAATAAATTACCTGTTCCGGCACAGCAATCCCAAATATAATATTCATCCTGCCAATTTTCCCCTAAAACGTCTTCCAAATATTTCTGACTCAATTCCACCCATTTTTGCGGAGTGAAAAATGAGCCTTTGCGTTCACGTACATCTTGCGGTACGAGCAAATCTCTGCGCTCTACAATATAATTCCAAAACTCTTTACGTGGAGGACGTTTATACATACTCCAAAATCTGTGATGAGCTTTTTGTTCATCATTAAACTTGACATCATATGTTGATTGTAAACCTAGCTCATTTTCATTTTCTTTAACAATTTCATATTTGTTTCTTGATAACAAAACAAATAGACTTTCTTTAATAGATGTATTATCTTCAGATAACAAATCAGCCAAATAGAAATCAGCATCAATAATACCTTGTTTTTTAACTTTTTCCCAATCTATACTAATTGTAGGCTTAACATCCTGTAACCATTTGAAATAAACAGTTGTAAAATTGTTTTTTGTTATAACAATACTTGAAACACCAGCTTTACCCAAAACAAAATTATTTTTTATAAAAAGTCGGAGTTCCTTATCATTCTTGTCATAAAAAAATAATTGTGATTTTCTTTCTAATTCATTTTTTACAGTAGAGTACAATTGTTTAAATTCTTTTGAATCATGGTTTGAGGGAGTAATAGTCCAATCAAAATCATTTTGATTAAAGACAGCAGATATTACATCATATTTTATAAATGCTATTTTTTCAGCGTCAAACGCGCCTAAAAATACTGGGGGCAAATATTCTTCAAATGTTCTAGCTTTACCGATTGTTAAAATCAATTGTACAAACGATTCATATATATCGTGTTTCCAACCTCTCTTTGCTTCCGCCCATAATAACGATTGTGTTATTGTGGCTAAATTAAATAAAAAGCCCTGTCTTCCCTCTGAGAAATCAATATATTTCGCCACACAAAAGTCAATATTACCGATGATTTGCGTATTATCATATTTAGCAAAATAATCTTGAGCCACCTTATTTTTGAGCTCTTCTTCTCGTAATTGGTTACTATATGACATTTTAGCTCCTTTTCAGTGGCTGTTTGAGATATTCCTAAATTATGCATAGTAGTATAGACTAAAACATTTAAATATATCGTTAATTTTATTATAAACTGCCCCATAATAGCCTAATTTACTTTTTCGAATAAAACCTATATCAAAACCAAAATTGCTTATATGGGGTGAAAAAATAATTTCTTCTATCATAAAACTCTATAGTTTTCCCCATAAATTTTAACTAGGATTTTAAGTATTTCTAGACATTGCGATTACATGATTTTATACCTAAATATATATAAACAAAAATGAGGATTTATTGATAAATGGATAAAATAACTGCAAAATTGATTTTAGTAAAACCTGCTATTTTAGATAATAGTAAAGATGTTAGTTCTTTTTATAATAAAATGTATGATGATTTAATTCGGGATATTTATAATTTAAGGCTATCAGTTCCCTCTTCTTTAAATAACATTCAATTTTGGAAGCTAAATTTTAAGTATATAAAATCCCCCCCAAAAAATCTACATAAACGTAAAATTGGAACATTACATATTTCTCATTATGTTGACTTAGAAAATACAAATATTACTTGTGAAACTATATGTGGAAAAATAAAAAAACATGAAAATATCATAGACTTAGAGATAAAAAAAGAACTATTAATATTCGAGTTTGAACAAATTTTATATAATATTGTTTTTGCTTTAAATCTGTCTTATGGAGGTCTGTTTAATGTATCAGAAGGATCTTGTTTTTATGGAAAAAGTGCATTTTACATAAATAACAAAAAATATAAAAATACAAACTTTGGTGGATTACCATCTGATTGTATGTATATTAATCGTCTAATTGACATAAATAGTATACCTTTTATAACAACTTGGAATTGGATGCAAAATAAAACTAATTTCTTTAACGGAAGATCAACCAATAGAATTGATCGAACATTGAATGCTTTAACTTACTTATATGATTGTAGAGCTTATGAGGATATTTTTTATTCATTAATGGGTATTGAAGCTCTTTATAATCGTGGTGAAGGAGATATCAGAGAACAAATTGAAAATAAAGTAAGATGTGTTCTTGGTGATTTTTCTAACATTCATACTATAATAAAAAATATGTATTATATTAGATCTGATTTTTTTCATGGTAGATTCCGTTTAGAACAAAATCACTGTGATGAAGTTTTTATATCAAAAGATATGGATAAATATTATGAAGCAGTCAATACTGCGTTACTAATAATAATTGCTACAATTCAAAAAATGATTATTAATAACTGTTCATCTATAGAAGAACTTTTAGAGCTAAAATTATAAATAATTACCTCGCAAACTGCGCATCGTCTCCAGCCAGAATTCAAAAGTCGTCAGAAATGGCGACTTTTTTGTTATTTTACAAGCATTTAAGCTAGTTCGAAGATGAATATATTTTGAAGGCTTGTTTTACAACATCTTCGAACTCTGTTCTATATCTTTCAATAAGCGGCAATAATTATTTTCATTTATTTCTAACCAAATGTTTTCATCTACAGTCTTTGTCTCTTCATTAGATTTTGCAGAATGACTATAAAAAGATCCTTTTTCATCAATACCTGATTTTTCTCCATATTGCTCTAATAACGTAGAATACTCATTTTTAATACCTTGGATATAATATTCTGGAAGTTTGCACTCTTTCGTATAATTTTCTTCCACTTCTCCTTGTTTTAATTTATTAACAAATGTAATTTCGCATCCGTTTGTTGTTCTTTTATATTTAAGAGATTTTATTATCTTTATTTCCCCTATGGATTGTGTAAACTCACCATTTGAACCATCTTTCTTAATACAGGTATCTATTGCAAATAACAAATCACTAAACATATAATTTTGCTCATAATTATATTTACTTATTTTTCTATCTTTGATAATTTCTAAAATATTATCCCATGATTGAATATTTTCTAGTTTTTCTTGTGGCAAATGAATAGTAAAATCTTTGTACTTAATAATACATTTCTCATCTATCCTCCCTTTTATTTCAATATCTTCGCTAAAAAATAATACTTGCCGAGAAGCAATATTTTGTTGGCATGATCTTAGAGATTTAAGAAAATTTTCATCAAATGTATTAAATTTTTTTTGTTGTTCAGCTTTATCTTCTTCTGATAATTCTTTTTGTGTAATATTGCATTCCTGAATAATTTTTGCCCATTCAATATTAAATCGATTATCAGTCATTGTGGTTTTGTAAGCTTTTTTATCAATTATATTTCCGTCTTCATCTTCTACTGTCATATAACTATCAAAAGTCTCTGTTATAACTTCATTGGAGCGATCTTTCATTGCAGTTAATAATCTTTGTCTTTGTTCATCACTGATTTGACAGTGTTGTATCTGACGTCCCAATATACCTATCTGCATTATAACATCAAAAACACATTTTTCCTCTTGTTTTCCTTTGATATCAATTAGAACAGATAAATCACCACCGAACATAGCTCCTAGTCCGGCTAATTCTTGATTTAATTCTGTAAAATTTTCTGTATAAGGAGAACAGTTTTCTGATGATTGTAGAAGTTGTTCACTAAAATTATATAAAGAAGGAGTTTTATTTATGCTTTTTGCTCCATTTCCCGAATCAAATGAAACAGAGCCATCAAAAGCCATACTATTTATTGCAATAAAAATACTTAGACATAAAATACCAATTATTTTCATTTAATAACTCCTTTTAACAATAAAATCTAATTAATTGTATTATCTGAATAATAATACATCAAAAGTTAAATATTAATAAATATTTTACCTAACAATCAGCTCGAAGATTGCGTCTCGTCTCCAGCCAGAGTTAAAAAGTCGTCAGAAATGGCGTTTTTTTCTTTTTAAATCAATCATTTAAGCTGGCTCGAAGATGAATATATTTTGAAGACTAGTTTTACAACATCTTCGAACTCACTTCTATATTTTTCAATAACTTAGCAAATTTTAGCCTTTTTGAGCATAAAAATAAACCTCTGCGAATTTTTGCATAGGTTTATTAAAAAAAATCAATATAATGTGCTTATTTTCCATAAAAAATTTGCGTTTATAATAAGTTATCTATAAAATCATTTTATATTTTATAAGGAGATTTTAAATGAGCAAAAAATTAGAAGCTAAGATAACCTGTCCTCACTGTAATTGCATTTTTGATATGGAATTATATCGCTCAATATGGGGTGAATATCCTGAAAATAAAGAATTAGTATTATCAGATAAAATTAATGTAGCTCATTGTCCTAATTGTCATAAAGATACTAAATTAGCTTTTTCTTTGCTCTACACAAATACTCCTAAAAAAATTGCAGTTTGGTGGGAACCTGAATTTGACCAACAAGTCGAGAAAGATATAAATGCATATAAACTTAATACCCCAAAAAGTCATTTAGCTAATGCTCAAAGAATTAGAGATTGGAATGAATTTAAAAATAAAATTATAGAGTTGGAAAAAGAAACAACTGAATCTTTAGTTTCTGTTAAAGCATTTAATAATGAACCTATAATTGGCACTATCAAAACAGACAAAGATACCACAATTGTAAAGAATTCGCGTATTGGTAGAAAAGAGTATATATGGAAATCTATTCTGTTATGCTTTTTTTATTCTTTAGCAAAATCGTGGCACATATTTTTGGGATTTGTATTATCCATACCTTTTTTGCTTATGATGAGTGATATTATAATAAAAAGAAGTCATGATATAAATAAAAAAGGATATATACCTGTAATACTTCTTACTCTTTCTGTTGCTTGCTCTTTTTACAATTTAACATTACCTATATCTATGTTATTGGCTTTTATCTTATCTTTTTATGATATATTTTTTCTAATATTAAAAAAAGGAGAAGGAAAAAACAAGTATGGTGATGAATTACCATTTAATAAACCAAGCGCATTAGAACAATTTGGAGCGTTTATTGTTTTCATTATTGTTTCTATTAGATTATATCTGATGGCTATAATAATTGAAAGTTTTATTCGCTAAAATAAATATAATAAAGCAAAGATAAACCACATTTATTTTTCCTGATAAACATATATCAAGCAAAATCGCTCATACAGGGCAGAAAAACGACTTTTGTTATCCCAAAATAAAAGCTATCTATACTAAAATTGCAGACAACGTAAAAATGGTTAACCTTATTTTATTTTTTTCTCTTTGGGCTTTGTTTCTAAGCAAGTTAACATAGAATATCCAAACTCTGTTAAATAAAGTCCTGCTGTTGGTTCATTTAATTTACGATTGCTTGATAACCTTTGATTAAAAAAAGTAGAAATTAACCCTAGTTTTTCTAATAAAATAATTGATGGTTCTTTTATACCATTGAATGGATATAGTATATCTATAAGGTTCTCTTTATTAAATGTTTCTCCATTAAAATACATGTAATATTTTTGACCATACGCTCCTGTTATTTGATTGATAACTAACCAAAGGTCAGAATATATACTTATTTTAGATTGATGATAATAAATATTCTTTAATAAATTTGCTTCGCGACTACCAATTTGAGAAAGAATTTCAGCATATTGTAACTGGATAGGATTATAATTCTCTGCAGCTTCAACCAATAACTTAGCCCACAAATCATACATTTCTTCTTCATGTTCACAAGCAGCTTCCTTCATAAACGGAATTGAAAATTTAAGGGGTGGAGGGAGAATATTTATACCGAAATTATCTTTTATTTCTTTTGCTCTCATCAAAATTTTTTGACAATTTTCTATTTGTTTTACTATTAACCCTGATTTTATTTGTTTAAATTTTTCTTTAGGCATACACATAACTTCTAATGTATTTTCAAATAAGGCATCTATAGCTCCTCTTGTTTCGATACTTACCTTATTGTTTGCCAATAACTGGTTATTACTCGCAATAGTATTATCGTTAAGATTCTCACTTATTGCCTTATTATTACTAGCAAGCTTATTATTTTGTATTTTCATTAATTTTACTACTGTTTGTTGATTATTGCACATATTTATTATCTAGGAATTTTATTTGGGAAACGCAAGTAATTAGCTAAATAAATTGCAAAAAATATTACTTTGCAAACAATAATAACTTACTCGAGGATTGCAAGTCGTCTCCAGCCACATTTAAAAAGTCGCTAGAAATGGCGACTTTTTTGTTATTTTACAATCATTTGAATTGGTCCGTGTAAGATGTTTCAAAAACAGCTCATTTCGGGCATTTACACGGACTAAACTGAGTAATTAACATATAAAAGAAAGGCTTTTTATTAGCCTTTCTTCTTTTCTGGATTATCTATTTACTTCCCACTTAACATTTCAATGATTGGTAAATTTTCATTATTTAATGTAGGGATAGGATTTTCCATTCTATCAATAATATTCTTATAGAAATTTATAAGTGTTCTTACTCTTGGTATATCTTTTGTATATCTATTAACGTATAGATAATAACATAAAGAATTATCACATGGTATATTATCTAGGCTAACTAACCCTTGCGATGCAAAACTTAGTGGCATAATTCCTATACCTGTGCTATTTTCTATTGCATTGATTAGTGCCAAGTTATTATTTGTTTGAAAACAAATATGGGCTTGTTTTAATTTTTCTTCACCAATGGCG
>JAEIGA010002014.1_pt1 | contig 32344 bp, 27 predicted proteins | sample 9270691 | NCBI WGS metagenome assembly JAEIGA01 (sample SAMN17057246, study PRJNA624740) | gut metagenome | biome: biome; isolation source: fecal sample | host: Bos grunniens | place: China: Xizang | collected 2019 | reverse complement strand
CGTGAGGACGGAACGAGTGAAATGGACGAAGAGATTCGCCGCTTATCGTTCACTGGGAGTCGGACACGGAAGTTAAGCTCTTGCGCCGATGGTAGTTGGGGGTCTCCCCCTGTGAGAGTAGGACGTTGCCAGGCAAGACGAGATCAGCTGATAAAGCTGGTCTTTTTTGTGTTTATTTGGACCGAAGGATCATGTGATAGGAACGTAAATAAGGAAGTTTCTGAAAGATCCTCAGTTCATACGGTACTAAGTAGGGGACTTTTTCTTTTCTTATTTGCAACAAAAAAACTAATTTACCATTAACTTCTTTTGACGATGAAATTATATTTTGTTACGGTTAATATAAATAATAAAAACCCTTTAACAGGCGTTAAAGGGGATTTTTTTGTTTACATATTCTATATGTTGTATACAGATATTAGAAATAATCAATATGTAGTGAATGGGGGAAGCGTAATTGATTAAAGAAGTTTATAAACGTGATGGAAGAAAAATTCCTTTTAATAAAGAAAGAATTACAAGAGCAATATACTTAGCTGCAGAAGAGGTTTCAAAGAGAGAAGAGACAGAAGCTGATTATCATTTATCAGAACAGCTGGCTGATGAAGTTATAGTAAAAATCAATCAAAGCTTTTTTGGAAGGATTCCGAATGTGGAAGATATTCAAGATGCAGTCGTAAAAGTATTGATAGAGAATGGTCATGTGAAAACAAGTGAGCAATATATTCTATATAGAGGTGAGCGTAGCCGTATTCGTGATTCAAAAAGCCGTTTAATGCAGGAAATCAAAGAAATCACATTCTCTGATGCGGATGATGCAGATGTGAAACGTGAGAATGCCAATATTGACGGTAATACGGCAATGGGGACAATGCTACAATATGGAAGCACTGTTTCAAAGGAATTTTGCAAAACTCATATGTTAAAACCTGAGCATACTAAAGCGCATGAAGCAGGTGAAATTCATATTCACGATATGGATTTCATGAATATGGGTACTTTAACATGCTGTCAAATCGATTTACTGAAGCTGTTTAAAGGTGGCTTCTCTACAGGACATGGCTTCTTGCGTGAGCCGAATGACATTATGAGCTATGCAGCACTGGCAGCAATTGCGATCCAAAGCAATCAAAACGACCAGCATGGAGGTCAAAGCATACCGTTCTTTGATTACGGATTGGCTGACGGAGTTAAAAAGACATTCAAAAAATCGTACATCAATCATCTGCAAAAAGGATTGCAGCTTATGCTTGATTTAGATGAAGAGATAACAGATATAAATGTATTCATCGAACAAGTTGAAGAAAAAAGTGGCAAGCTGCTTCAATTAACAGTGGAGGATGAATACAAAGCTGTGGAACAAAAGCAGTTAATAGAGCAGTTTCAAATTGATGAGAAGCTTGCTAGTAAAGTACAGCGTTTTGCATACAAGGAAGCGTCTAGAGAGACAAAGCGTAAAACGTATCAGGCAATGGAGGCATTCATTCATAATCTGAATACAATGCATTCCCGTGCGGGAGCACAAGTGCCGTTCTCTAGTGTTAACTTTGGTACAGATACTTCTGCGGAAGGTAGAATGGTAATCGAGAATCTGCTGTTAAGTGTTGAAAGCGGTCTTGGTAATGGAGAAACACCTATTTTTCCTATTTTAATTTTTAAAGTGAAGGAAGGTATCAGCTTAAATCCTGGAGATCCAAACTACGATTTATTCAAGCTGGCTTGCCGTGTATCTGCGAAGCGTCTATTCCCTAACTTCAGCTTCCTTGATGCACCGTTTAATGCACAGTATTACGTTGAAGGAAGACCGGAAACAGAAGCAACCTATATGGGCTGCAGAACGAGGGTGCTAGGCAATGTATGCGGTGAGGATGTAGTAAGCGGCCGCGGTAACCTATCCTTCACAACAATTAACTTGCCTCGCCTAGGCATTAAGCATGGCATTTTGACACATGAAGAAACAGATTTGGATGCTTTCTTTACTGAGTTAGACGAGAAAATTGATTTAGTTATTAACCAGCTGCTTGAACGTATGCAGGTGCAAGGAAATAAACGGGTGAAAAACTTCCCGTTCCTAATGGGTCAACATATTTGGAAGGGTTCTGAGAATCTTAATCCGAATAGCAAGCTTGAAGAAGTCATTAAGCAAGGTACACTGACAGCTGGTTTTATCGGTCTGGCGGAATGCTTAAAGGCTTTAATTGGTAAGCATCATGGAGAGAGTGAAGAAGCACAGCAATTGGGGATAAAAATTATCTCACATATGCGTAAACGTATGGATGAGGCAGCTGCACAATACAAGTTGAATTTCTCATTGATTGCAACACCTGCTGAGGGACTATCAGGAAGGTTTACAGCTATTGACCGTAAAAAATATGGTGAAATTCCTGGTGTAACAGATAGAGATTATTATACGAACTCCTTCCATGTACCCGTTTATTATAAAATTGGAGCGTTTGATAAGGTAGCTCTTGAAGCACCGTATCATGAACTGACGAATGCGGGACATATTACGTATATTGAGCTAGATGGTAATCCGACAAACAATCTAGAAGCATTTGAAACAATTATTCGTGCAATGAAAGAGCTGGGTATCGGTTATGGAAGCATTAATCATCCAGTAGACCGTGATCCTGTTTGTGGCTATTCGGGTGTTATTGAAGGAAACATATGCCCAAGTTGCGGTCGCAATGAGGAGGAGAGTCCGATCCATTTTGACAGAATCAGAAGAATTACCGGTTACTTAGTTGGAACGGTTGATCGCTTCAATAATGCGAAGAAGGCAGAAGTTCATGATCGAGTTAAACATATGTAATAGAGATTAGGAGGTTGTTCGACTATGCAAGTGAGATTGGCGGCACCTTTGACATTCGACAGCATAGTGGACGGCCCTGGTCTACGCACTGTCATATGGACACAAGGCTGTCCGCATCTTTGCCCGGGATGTCATAATCCGCAAACACATGATTTGCACTCTGGCTTTGAAATGAGCTCGAGAGAAATTATTAAACAAATCAAAGCAACTAAGCTACAAAAAGGCATTACCCTTTCTGGAGGAGAGCCGTTCCTTCAAGCGGAAGCATTGATTGACATCGCTAAGGAAGCAAAGGGTCTTGGCATGGATGTGTGGGCGTATACAGGTTTTCGTTTTGAATATCTTGTAAATGAAAAAAATCCTAATTACGATCACCATATCGGCTTACTACAATCGGTTGATGCATTAGTGGATGGTCGATATATGGAACAGAAAAGATCAGTCCATTTATTGTTTAGAGGTTCATCTAATCAACGGATTATTGATGTGCAGCAATCATTGCTGAAACAAGAAGTCGTTTATTTTAAAGAATATATGTAAGTGAAGAGATTGTATCAAGGCCAAGTTTTTTGATACAATCTCTTTTTTGTTACAAAAAAGAATCTAACACTTCTTTTTCAGAGTAAGTACCTTCTTATGTTCTGCTATAAAGAATGATTCAGTGACGTTTTTTCTTGTTTTGCTTATATGAATTGGGTAAACTAACAACAGCTATAGAATGCATGGAGAGTGTAATGGAGGTTATTGAGATACATGGTAGCAAAGAAAAAATTCGAAGTAGAAGAAAATGAAACAATCGATATGTGCTTAGATCGCATGAAAGAGGAAGGGTATATGCCTGTGAAGCGAATCGAAAAGCCAATATTTAAAGAAGTAATAGTTAAAGGTGAAAAAAATTATGAACCAGCAGGACGTAAAATCGTCTTTGAAGCTAAAAAAATCGATTAAAAGCGAACGATTGATAAAAGTTGATTTGTAATCGTTCGATTATTAGTTGACAATATGGATATTTGGTTGTTAAGATGTAAATACAATAAATGATAATCTCTTGTATAATCTTGGGGATAGGGCCCATAAGTTTCTACCTGATTACCGTAAATAATCGGACTATAAGAGAAAGTACATACTATATGGACATGATGGTTCTTTTTGCTCGAAAGGGGAAAAGAACCATTCAATTTGCCCGAATAGCTTACTTTCTCTTAATGAAGTAACTAATTCGGGCATTTTCGCATGGAAATACGAATTATGCCTAAGGCAAACTAGTTTATACATTCTTGGAGGGAAATTAATGAAGCCTCAAGTTGGCGTTATTATGGGGAGTATTTCAGACTGGGAAACAATGAAGTATGCTTGTGAAGTTTTAGAAGAATTAAAAATTCCATATGACAAGAAGGTAGTTTCAGCACATAGAACACCTGATTTAATGTTTAAATACGCAGAGACAGCAAGGGAATCAGGTTTGAAGATTATAATTGCAGGTGCAGGTGGAGCGGCGCATTTACCGGGAATGGTAGCTGCGAAAACAACTTTACCTGTTATTGGTGTGCCCGTACAATCCCAAGCTTTGAACGGATTAGATTCCTTATTGTCAATCGTACAAATGCCAGGCGGTGTTCCAGTGGCAACTGTGGCTATTGGTAAAGCGGGAGCAACAAATGCGGGACTGTTGGCGGCGCAAATCTTAGCTGCATTTGACGAGCAATTGGCAGAAAAGCTGGAAGCTAAGCGAAATGAGACGAAGGATAAGGTGCTTGAGACAAGTGAACAGCTTAAATAAAGTAATTTTACCTGGACAGACAATCGGCATCATCGGTGGCGGACAGCTTGGGAGAATGATGGCTCTAGCAGCTAAAGCTTCAGGCTTTAAAATTGCTGTTTTGGATCCGACTCCTAATTGCCCATGCGGCCAAGTTGCTGATATTGAAATAACGGCAACTTATGATGATTTGAATGCACTACAGCAGCTAGCAAAAGTTAGTGATGTAATTACATTCGAATTTGAAAATATAAGCGGCGAGGCATTGGATACATTAATGAGTCATGCTTATGTACCGCAAGGCTCTGAGCTATTAAAAACAAGCCAAAATCGTATCATTGAAAAGCGAACAATCACAGAAAGTGGGGCAAAAGTAGCTCCCTATGCTGTTATTAGAAATGAGGAAGATTTATACGAGCAAGCAGAAGTGATTGGTTATCCATGCGTTTTGAAAACAGCTACGGGCGGATATGATGGAAAAGGACAGTATGTTATTAAAAGCAAGGAAGATTTAGAAGAAGAAGAAGCGGTAAAGCTTATTCAACAATCTGATTGCGTATTAGAGAAATGGATTGCCTTTTCAAAGGAAATCTCGGTAATAGTTGCACGGAATGTAAACGGTGAAACGAAGGTGTTTCCTGTAGCGGAAAATATTCATCAGGATAATATTCTTCATCAGAGCATCGTTCCTGCTCGAATTAGTAGAGAGACAGAGCAGCTGGCGCTTAAGCAAGCGAATTTAATTGCCAATTCCATGAAGATGGTAGGAATATTAGCTGTTGAGATGTTCGTCACGGAAGACGGGGATATTTATATTAACGAAATAGCTCCGCGTCCTCATAACTCCGGGCATTACACAATGGAGGCTTGTGAGACATCACAGTTTGAACAGCATATTAGGGCTGTTTGTAATTGGAAGCTTGGTGATACAACATTATTAAAGCCGGTAGTTATGGTAAACATATTAGGAGAGCATATGGATGCTTTGCTTGAAAAAGTTCCGCGTCTCGATAATTGGAAAATTCATTTATATGGCAAGTCTGAGCCGAAAATGAAGCGGAAGATGGGGCATGTAAACATATTAAGAGATAATACGGATTTAGCCCTTATGGAGGCAGAACAAAGCAATATTTGGTCATAATCATAGCAGAAAAGCACAATGAATTTGGAGGAACAAAAAAATGATTGGACGTTATACAAGACCTGAAATGGGTGCAATTTGGACGGAGGAAAACCGCTTTAAAGCATGGCTTGAGGTTGAAATTCTTGCATGTGAAGCATGGTCTGAATTAGGCATAATTCCGAAAGAGGATGTAAAGCTTCTTCGCGAAAATGCTTCATTTGATATTGAACGTATTGCCGAAATTGAAGTAGAAACACGTCATGATGTGGTTGCATTTACACGAGCAGTTTCTGAAACATTAGGAGAAGAGCGCAAATGGGTGCATTATGGCTTGACTTCAACGGATGTAGTGGATACAGCGAATTCTTATTTACTTAAGCAGGCAAATGACATTTTGCAGGCAGATATAGAGCGTTTTATCGACATTTTAAAGGATAAAGCGATTGAACACAAATACACTGTTATGATGGGACGTACTCATGGGGTGCATGCTGAGCCTACAACATTCGGCTTGAAAATGGCTCTTTGGTACGAAGAAATGAAACGTAATCTTGAACGCTTCAAGGCTGCAAGAGAGACAGTAGAATACGGAAAAATTTCAGGAGCTGTTGGTACATATGCCAATATTGATCCATTCGTAGAGAAGTATGTATGCGAAAAGCTTGGAACGAAGCCAGCACCAATTTCTACTCAAACATTACAGCGTGACCGCCATGCTCACTATATGAGTACACTTGCTTTAATTGCAACATCAATTGAAAAGTTTGCGGTAGAAGTACGTGGACTACAAAAAAGTGAAACTCGTGAAGTAGAAGAAGCATTTGCTAAAGGACAAAAGGGATCATCAGCTATGCCGCATAAGCGTAACCCAATCGGATCTGAAAATATGACAGGGTTAGCGCGTGTTATTCGCGGGTATATGATGACAGCTTATGAGAATGTTCCTTTATGGCATGAGCGCGACATTTCGCATTCTTCTGCAGAGCGTATTATTATGCCAGATGCAACAATTGCATTGAATTATATGTTGAACCGTTTCGGCAATATTATTAAAAACTTAACGGTATTCCCAGAAAATATGAAGCGCAATATGGATCGTACACTTGGACTGATTTATTCACAACGTGTATTGCTAGCATTGATAGACAAAGGACTTGCTCGTGAAGAGGCATATGATACAGTGCAGCCGAAAGCGATGCAGGCATGGGAAGAGCAAGTACCATTCCGCACGTTAATTGAAGGTGATGAAAAAATCACAAATATGCTTTCAGCCGAAGAGATTGCAGATTGCTTTGATCATACGTACCATTTAAAAAATGTTGATGTTATTTTCCAACGTGTAGGACTTTAATGTTGCTTGATAAATAACAAACATCTGTGAAGCGAGACTGACTGATCGCTTCCGGATGTTTTTTCAAGTGAAATGTTCTAAATAGTCAAATTATTTTGCGCTTAAAAGACAGATTAGTTCTAATATTCCTAAATGTTGAAGGGGTCATACTGATGGAAAAAGGATCATTGTTATATGAAGGAAAAGCAAAGAAGGTATATTCTACGAATGATAGCAGCATCGTTTGGCTCGAGTACACCGATCAGGCAACAGCTTTTAATGGAGAAAAAAAGGCAGCAATTCAAGGTAAAGGTGCTTTAAACAATGAGATTACAAGTCTTTTGTTTATGAAGTTAAGTGATGCGGGAATTGCTTCTCATTTTGTGAAAAAAATCTCCAATCGCGAACACTTAGCGAAAAAGGTTAACATTATTCCTTTAGAGGTTGTTGTACGAAATGTGGCAGCTGGAAGTTTTTCTAAACGATTGGGTATAGAAGAAGGTGTACAGCTTCGAAAGCCTATAATTGAGTTTTATTATAAAAATGATGCTTTAGGTGATCCACTTCTGACAGATGCACATATTGATTTATTGGAGCTTGCTTCAGAAGAAGAAAAGGCTATGATATCGGAACAGGCTTTCAAAATCAATGGTTATTTAACTGAATTTTTTGAAGGTATAGGTATTAAATTAATAGACTTTAAGCTTGAGTTCGGAAAAACGGAAGCTGGTGAGCTTTTACTGGCGGATGAAATTTCACCGGACACTTGCCGTCTATGGGATAGAGCGACAGGCCAAAAACTCGATAAAGATGTGTTCCGTCGCGATTTAGGCAATATAACGGATGCATATGAAGAGATTTTAACTAGACTTGGGGGAACGAAGCATGTATAAAGTGAAGGTTTATGTAACATTAAGGGAAAGTGTATTAGATCCACAAGGGACGGCTGTGCAACATTCATTAAATAGCCTTTCATATACGGAAATCAGCGATGTTCGTATAGGTAAATATATGGAATTGACGATTGAGAAAAGTGATCGTGATGTAAATGAAGTAGTAAAAGAAGTATGCGAAAAGTTGCTAGTGAATACTGTTATAGAAGACTACCGATACGATGTTGAGGAGGTTGTCGCTCAGTGAAATTCGCAGTAATCGTGTTTCCTGGTTCTAACTGTGATGTCGATATGTATCACGCTATAAAGGATGAGCTTGGAGAAGAAGTGGAATATGTTTGGCATACAGAAACAAATTTATCCTCATATGACGGCATTTTGCTGCCAGGAGGTTTTTCATACGGAGATTATCTTCGCACAGGCGCTATTGCCCGCTTCTCTAATGTCATGGAGCAAGTAATCAAAGCGGCTAATGCAGGAAAGCCAGTATTAGGCGTGTGTAATGGTTTTCAAATACTGCTGGAAGCCGGCTTGCTTCCGGGTGCGATGAGAAGAAATGAAAGCTTGCATTTCATTTGTCGCAACGTACCTTTGAAAGTGGAAAATAACTATACGATGTTTACGAGTTTGTATGAAGAAAAGGAAGTTATCACAATTCCAATCGCACACGGTGAAGGTAACTATTACTGCGATGAGGAAACATTACAAAAGCTCAAAGAAAACAATCAAATTGTGTTCACATATGAAGGAACAAATCCGAATGGTAGTTTAGCAGATATCGCCGGCATTACAAATGAACGTGGCAATGTTCTAGGCATGATGCCACACCCTGAGCGTGCTGTAGATGCATTATTAGGAAGTGCAGACGGATTAAAAGTATTTAAATCAATCGTTAAACATTGGAGGGAATCAAATGTCGTTACTGCTTGAGCCAAGTCCGGCACAGATTGAATCAGAAAAAGTTTATGCAGAGATGGGACTTTCTCCTGAAGAATTCGATATGGTGAAGAAAATTTTAGGTCGTCTTCCTAACTATACAGAAATCGGAGTGTTTTCGGTCATGTGGTCAGAGCATTGCTCTTATAAAAACTCTAAACCTGTACTGAAAAAGTTCCCAATCACGGGTGAGAAAGTACTTCAAGGACCTGGTGAAGGTGCTGGTATCGTTGATATTGGTGATAACCAAGCAGTTGTATTTAAGATTGAAAGCCATAACCATCCTTCAGCGATTGAACCGTATCAAGGAGCTGCTACGGGAGTAGGTGGGATTATCCGTGACGTATTCTCAATGGGTGCTCGTCCTATCGCCCTATTAAACTCGCTTCGCTTTGGCGAATTGGACAATGCTCGTACGAAATATTTATTTAAAGAAGTTGTTGCTGGAATTGCTGGCTACGGCAACTGTATTGGTATTCCAACTGTTGGAGGAGAAATTCAGTTTGATAAATGCTATGAGGGCAATCCGTTAGTTAACGCAATGTGCGTCGGTTTAATCGATCATAAGGACATTAAAAAAGGGCAGGCACACGGCGTCGGCAATACAGTGATGTATGTTGGAGCTAAAACAGGACGTGACGGCATTCACGGTGCAACATTTGCTTCTGAGGAATTGACTGAAACGTCAGGAGATAATCGTCCGGCTGTTCAGGTTGGCGATCCATTTATGGAAAAGCTTTTATTAGAAGCTTGCTTAGAGCTAATTCAGAACGACGCATTAGTTGGTATTCAGGATATGGGGGCTGCCGGATTAACAAGCTCATCAGCTGAGATGGCAAGTAAAGCTGGTTCTGGTATCGAAATGAATCTTGATCTTGTTCCACAGCGTGAAACAGGTATGACAGCTTATGAAATGATGCTATCAGAGTCACAAGAAAGAATGCTAATTGTTGTTAAAAAGGGTCGCGAGCAAGAAATTGTTGACCTATTCTCGAAATATGATTTAGAAGCAGTGGCTGTCGGTGTTGTAACTGATGACAAACAGCTTCGTTTACTTCACAAAGGCGAAGTCGTAGCTAATGTACCAGTTGATGCTTTAGCGGAAGATGCGCCTGTATACCACAAGCCATCACAAGAGCCGGCATACTATAGTGAATTCCAAAGCATGAATCTCGATACGCCAACGATTGAAGATTTTGGTGCAACTTTAAGAGAGTTGCTTCAACAGCCTACAATTGCGAGTAAGGAATGGGTTTATGACCAATATGATTACATGGTTCGCACAAATACAGTTGTGTCTCCAGGATCGGATGCAGCAGTTGTACGAGTTCGCGGAACAAACAAAGCGTTGGCAATGACGACAGATTGTAACTCTCGATATATTTATTTGGATCCAGTAGAAGGCGGGAAAATTGCTGTTGCAGAAGCTGCGCGTAATATCGTATGTTCCGGAGCTGAGCCACTAGCAATTACAGACTGCTTGAATTTCGGAAATCCGGAGAAACCGGAGATTTTCTGGCAAATTGAGAAAGCAGCAGACGGTATGAGTGAGGCTTGCCGCACTTTATCTACACCTGTTATTGGGGGTAATGTTTCTTTATATAACGAAACAAATGGAGAAGCGGTTTACCCTACACCTGTTATAGGGATGGTCGGCTTAATTTCTGACTTAAAACATATTACAACGCAAAACTTCAAAAAAGCTGGAGATGTTATTTATGTCATCGGCGAAAGTAAAGAAGATTGGGGCGGCTCAGAGCTTCAAAAGATGCTTCACGGCAAAATTTTCGGAAAGGCGCCTTCCATTGATCTTGAACTAGAAGAGAAGCGTCAAAAGCAACTATTGGAAGCAATTCGTTTAGGTGTTATTGCTTCAGCACATGACCTTGCAGAAGGCGGATTAGCTGTTGCGTTGGCAGAATCATTATTCGGAACAGAGCTTGGAGCAAATGTAACGATTAAAAAGGATGCAGTTGTGGACTTATTCAGTGAGACGCAATCAAGATTCCTTGTTTCTGTACCGCAAACATATACAAAAGCATTTGAAAGCTTTGTTGATGATGCAATCAAAATCGGTGAAGTTGTAAGTGGAGAGAATCTTACTATTTCTGATAATCAAAAACAAGTTGTATTGAAAGAAAATGTTAAAAATTTGGAATCTGCTTGGAAAGGAGCTATTCCATGCTTGCTGAAATAAAAGGACTGAACGAAGAATGTGGTGTTTTTGGCGTTTGGGGTCATGAGGATGCTGCGCAATTAACGTATTATGGTCTGCACAGTTTACAGCACCGTGGCCAAGAGGGAGCCGGAATGGTATTAACAGACGGCGAAAAGCTGACTGGAGTAAAAGGCGAAGGACTTGTAATGGAGGTTTTTACTGCGGAAAGAATGAAGGAAGTAAGCGGTAAAGGCTCCATCGGTCATGTTCGTTATGCTACAGCGGGAGGAGGAGGCTATGAAAATGTTCAGCCTCTGCTCTTCCACTTTCAAAATGAAAGTATGGCTTTAGCTCATAACGGTAACTTAATCAATGCCACACAATTAAAGGCACAATTGGAGTCGCAGGGCAGCATTTTTCAAACATCTTCTGATACGGAAGTTGTCGCTCATTTAATTAGACGATCAGGTTTTACTTCCTTAAAGGACCGTGTGAAAAATGCACTTAGTCTTGTAAAGGGAGCATATGCATTCATGTTCATGAGTGAGAAGCAATTGATTCTTGCGCGTGATCCATATGGATTGCGTCCACTTTCCTTAGGCATGATTGGCGATGCTTATGTGATAGCTTCGGAAACGTGTGCACTTGATTTAGTGGGTGCGAAATTCGTTCGTGATATCGATCCGGGTGAATTAGTTGTTATTAATGATGAGGGTATACAATCGGAAATATTTGCAGTCGCTAATAAACGTGCAATGTGTGCGATGGAATATGTATATTTTTCTCGCCCGGACAGTGACATCGATGGTATTAATGTGCATACTGCTCGTAAAAATCTTGGTAAGAAACTAGCTACTGAAGTTCGTATTGAAGCGGACGTTGTAACAGGCGTACCAGATTCAAGTATTTCGGCGGCAATTGGCTACGCAGAAGCAGCAGGTATACCTTATGAAATGGGCTTAATTAAAAATAAATATGTCGGTCGTACATTTATTCAGCCGTCTCAATCTTTGCGTGAGCAAGGCGTTAAAATGAAGCTTTCGCCTGTTCGAGGAGTCGTAGAAGGAAAACGTGTCATTATGGTAGATGACTCAATTGTGCGAGGTACGACAAGCCGAAGAATTGTTAGAATGCTTAAGGAAGCTGGTGCGACGGAAGTGCACGTTTTAATTAGTTCACCTCCTATAAAAAACCCATGCTTCTACGGAATTGATACATCTTCTCGCGAGGAATTAATTGCCTCTCAGCTTTCTGTCGAGGAAATTAGAGAAATGATTGAAGCAGATTCTCTAACATTTTTGAGCGCTGAAGGAATGGTCGAAGCGATTGGCAGACCGGATGCAGGAGAAACAGGAGGGCAATGCTTGGCATGCTTTACAGGTCAGTATCCTACTGAAATTTATGAATCATTAGAAAAGCAGCCAACCTCTATTTCATAAATACAAAAGTAGTAAAAAGCGGCTGAATTGGAGCTAGACCGACTTCTATTTAAACGATTAAACTTAGCAAGATTTTTTACATTTTCTCAACAGAAAAAGCAGCATGACTCATGCTGCTTTTTTACAGGAAAACATTTTCAATGATTTTTTTTGAAAATGGTATATCACTAGCAGGTACGCAATTCCCGCTACACGATTGGATTTAGGGTAGATATGAATCGTGATGAATTAAATCAAACGTTTGATTGAACTATGGAATTGAACCATTGGAGGACGGAAAAATTGGCAAATGCATATAAACAGGCTGGCGTTGATATTGAAGCTGGATATGAAGCTGTAAATAAAATGAAGAAGCACGTTGAAAAAACAATGAGACCAGGTGTATTGAGTGGTTTAGGTGGATTTGGTGGCATGTTCGATTTGTCGACACTTGGTTTAAAGGAGCCAGTACTTGTTTCAGGAACGGATGGAGTGGGTACAAAGCTGATGCTTGCTTTTATGATGGATCAGCATGATAGCATCGGAATCGACTGCGTAGCAATGTGTGTGAATGATATCGTTGTACAAGGAGCCGAGCCGCTCTACTTTTTGGATTATATCGCTTGCGGTAAAGCCCAACCAGATAAGATTGAAAGCATCGTAAAGGGTGTTGCAGCAGGTTGCGAGCAGGCTGGTGCAGCGTTAATCGGTGGCGAAACAGCAGAAATGCCTGGCATGTATGATGAGCAAGAGTACGACTTAGCTGGTTTTGCGGTTGGAGCATGCGAGAAGAAGAATCTTGTGACGGGCGAAAACATTCAGCCAGGCGACGTCCTGGTCGGCTTGGCTTCGAATGGTATTCACAGTAACGGCTACTCATTAGTGCGTAAAGTACTATTGCAGGATGCAAAGCGCGATTTGCATGAGTATGTAGAAGAATTGGGCTGCAAATTAGGCGAAGAGCTGCTCAAGCCGACACGCATTTATGTAAAGTCTTTATTATCGGCATTGAAACAATACGAAATTAAAGGCATGGCGCACATTACGGGCGGTGGCTTTATCGAAAATATTCCAAGAATGCTTCCTGAAAACCAGGGTGTGCAAATTACCAAAGGTTCATGGCCTGTTCTACCAATCTTCAAGCTGCTTCAGCAGGAAGGTAATTTAGTGGAAGAGGAAATGTACAATATTTTCAACATGGGTATTGGCATGGTTGTCGTTGTACCAGCTGATCAAGCGAAAGCTGTAGTAAAGTATTTTGAAGAGTTAGGCGAGAAAGCTTATGAGATTGGTAGTGTGACAGCAGATCCAGGAGTACATTGGGGGAAATAAAAGACAATGAAAAAAATAGCTATATTTGCTTCTGGTAGCGGAAGTAACTTCCAAAGTATTTCTGATAGTATCAAGGCGGGTTCCTTGCAAGCGGAAATCGTTTTATTGGTATGTGATCAGCCGTCAGCCTATGTAATCGAACGAGCAAAGAAAGAAAATATACCAACATTTATCTTTTCTGCAAAAGCATATAGCAGCAAAGTCGCTTTTGAAAAAGAGATATTGAATCAGCTTCAGGAAAAACAGGCTGAATTTATTATTCTGGCAGGCTATATGCGTCTTATTGGTGAGACGCTGTTGGCCTCTTATTCACATAAAATCGTCAATATTCATCCGTCGCTTTTGCCAGCTTTTCCAGGTAAGGATGCTATCGGACAAGCATTTAATGCAGGAGTAAAGATAACCGGTGTGACCGTGCATTATGTGGATGAAGGGATGGATACTGGCCCGATTATCGCTCAGAGAGCGGTAGAGGTGAAAACCGATGATACGAGAGAAACATTACAAAAGCGTATTCAAGAGACAGAGCACATATTATATCCAGACGTGTTAAAACGAATTTTTTCATCTGACTTCATAAGGGACAGTAAGACTCCCACTTCAAGATGATACTTAAAAAAATAAGCGGATAATTGGGAGATTAACTGTCCCTAAAAGTCGGATTGGTTCAACACGGAAATGCGGAATCGGCCCGTTCAGCCCCGACAAGCATAAGACAGCTTTCAGTAAGAAATCCGATTTTGATTTCTGGAAGAGAGATGGCTTATGACCTCGAGGGGCTGGCCGATGAAGCTAGACAACTAATGCTCGGTGGTAGATGAAGAAAAACCCCCACCGAGCAAAGTTTCACTTTATAGAGAGCTAGAAGGAGCGAATAGAAATCATGGCAAAAAGAGCGTTAATTAGTGTATCGGATAAAGCAGGCATTGTTGAATTTGCTAAACAGCTTAAGGAAATTGGCTTTGAAATCATCTCTACCGGAGGCACGAAAAATGCCCTGCAAGCAGCAGGAGTAGATGTCATCGGTATTAGTGATGTAACAGGTTTTCCTGAAATATTGGATGGCCGCGTTAAGACGTTACATCCAAATGTTCACGGTGCTTTATTGTCTAAACATGATGATGAAAATCATAAGCAACAAATTGCTGCACATCAAATTCAGCCAATCGAGCTTGTTTGCGTAAACCTGTATCCATTTCAGCAAACGATTGCTAAACCGGATGTAACGGAAGAGGATGCAATTGAAAATATCGATATTGGCGGCCCTACAATGCTGCGTTCTTCAGCTAAAAACCATCAATACGTAACCGTTGTTGTAGATCCAGCTGATTATGCAAAGGTCATTGCGGAATATAAAGAGCAAGGATCAACGACATTGGAAACACGTCGTGCATTAGCGGCAAAAGTATTCCGTCATACTGCGGCATACGATAGTGTCATTTCTCAATACATGACAGAGCTTGTAGGTGAGGAACAGCCAGAGAGCGTAACGTATACATTTGATTTGAAGCAAAGTTTACGCTATGGAGAAAACCCGCACCAAAAAGCATCTTTTTATAAAAAACCATTAGGATCAACGTTCTCAATTGCTAATGCGGAGCAACTTCATGGAAAAGAACTTTCTTATAACAATATTAATGATGCAAATGCAGCGCTGCAAATTGTAAAGGAATTCGAAGGTCCTGCTGCTGTTGCTGTTAAGCATAATAATCCATGTGGAGTTGGAACGGGAGAAACGATTTTCGAAGCCTATACAAAAGCATTTGAAGCGGATGAAACGTCCATTTTTGGCGGTATTGTTGCTCTGAATCGTGAGGTTGATGCCGATACAGCTATGAAATTACATGAGATTTTCTTAGAAATCGTTATTGCTCCAAGCTTTTCCCAAGAGGCACTTGCTATTTTAACCGGCAAGAAAAACATTCGTCTTCTTACTATTCCATTTAACGATGTTAATGCCAATGAAAAAGTGGTTACTTCGATTGAAGGAGGATTACTAGTTCAGGATGCTGATAGCTATACGTTGGAGCAGGCGAATGTAACAGTTCCTACGAAGCGTCAGCCTACGGATGAAGAATGGGAAGCATTAAAACTGGGCTGGAAGGTTGTTAAACATGTTAAATCTAATGCTATTGTTGTAACGGATTGTCAAATGACATTAGGCGTTGGTGCGGGGCAAATGAATCGTGTTGGTGCAGCTAAGATTGCTCTGGAGCAAGCAGGTGCAAAAGCAAAGGGTGCTGCATTAGCATCGGATGCATTCTTCCCAATGAGCGATACAGTAGAGGCAGCAGCTAAAGCTGGAATTACAGCCATTATTCAACCAGGCGGAAGTATTAAAGATGAAGATTCCATTAAAGCAGCTGATGAGTTTGGAATTGCAATGGTATTCACTGGAGTAAGGCATTTCAAGCATTAAGAAGGGAGAAGCGTGAAATGAACGTTTTAGTTATAGGTCGCGGGGGGCGTGAGCATGCCATTGCCCGTAAGTTTTCGGAAAGTAAGCGTGTGGACAAAGTGTTTGTTGCTCCGGGAAATCCTGGTATGACAGACGTTGCGACGCTTGTACCGATTCAAGAAAATGAGCAAGTGAAAATCGTTGAATTTGCAAAAGTCAATGATATTCAATGGACATTCGTTGGACCAGAGGTGCCGTTATTGGATGGGCTTGTGAACAACTTGGAAGCAGAGGGACTGCGTGCATTCGGACCACGCAAAAATGCTGCCGAAATCGAAGGAAGCAAAAGCTTTGCTAAAGACTTGATGAAGAAATATAACATTCCTACGGCTGCGTATGAAACATTTACTTCATTTGATGAGGCAAAAGCATATGTTCAGAAAATGGGGGCACCGATTGTTATTAAGGCAAATGGTTTGGCAGCAGGTAAAGGTGTTGTCGTAGCCATGACAGAAGGAGAAGCATACGCAGCTCTTTCCGATATGCTATTAGATGAAAAGTTCGGATCAGCCTCAGCAAGTGTTGTAATCGAGGAGTACTTAGAGGGTGAAGAATTTTCTCTTTTAAGCTTTGTAAATGGAGATAAAGTGTATCCGATGGTTATTGCACAAGATCATAAGCGTGCTTTTGACGGTGATCAAGGGCCGAATACTGGCGGAATGGGTGCGTATTCTCCAGTACCGCAAATTTCGGACACTGTGATTGCACAATCATTGGAAACTATCGTGAAGCCGACAGCTAATGCCATGATTAGTGAGGGACGTACTTTCTCGGGCATTTTATATGCAGGATTAATGCTAACGGCGGATGGACCGAAAGTTATTGAATTTAATGCACGCTTTGGAGATCCGGAGACGCAAGTCATTTTACCGAGACTGAAAACAGACTTAGTTGATGTTTTGGAAGCTGTGATGACAAGTAAGGATATTAATATTGAATGGTATGAGGATGCCGTACTTGGAGTAGTACTTGCAGCAAAAGGCTACCCGGGCGACTATCAAAAAGGAGATATCATTAAAGGCTTAGAGAACATCGATAAGGCGGTTCATGTATACCATTCTGGAACGAATCTCGATGTGGAAGGAAATACAGTGACAAACGGCGGTCGCGTGTTGTTTTTATCCGCTAAAGGGGCCACTTTAGAAGAAGCAAAGCAAAAAGTATATGAAGAAATAAAAAAGGTCGAATGCGAGGAGCTATTTTACAGAAGCGATATCGGCTATCGTGTATTAAATGCTACAACAAAATAAATGAAAAAAGACAGACTTCAGAAATATACATTAGAAGTCTGTCTTTTTATATGGTGCTGTTAAATAGAAATTATAATCCAAGTTGTGTATAAGTTTGAATGAGTGAATCGACGTCTAGCGAAAGCAGCCCAGCACCTAGTGAACTTCGGCAACCTCCCTGCGATAAGTCAACGTTGAAATGTGGAATCGGCCCGTTTAGCCCCGACCAGCATAAGACAAAACTCAGTAGGAAATCCGGTTTTGATTTCCGGAAGAGAGATGGCTTAGGACCTCGAGGGGCTGGCCGATGTAACTGGACACATCAAATCACTAACGTTCTTCGTGTTTCCTTTATCTCAGTCGGCGGCCTCCAGTTCATACGGTGCTAAACGGTGCACTTGCGCTTTTGTTTTTAACTAGGATTATACGACTGATCGATTGTTTCATCATCCATGGTCATTTCATCGCTAAATGATGAAACAGCATCCTTAATGGTATCCACTGTATTGCTGTACATATCTTGTCCTTGCTTAAACATTGCGGTCATCGGACAATAACGAACGATTCCCTCCGCTACTTTCATTGCTGCAGCCATAGCCCCAAAAATGTACATTTGTTTATAAGGTCTTCTAACCATTTTGGCTGTGATATAAGTTAGCATAGTTAGACCACATGTAATTCTCACCATTGCATTTATAATACCGATATTTTGTTGGATTTTCATAAATATCAACTCCTTGAGTATTTTCTGGATAAATTTAGTATTACTTTATTGTGCGAAAGTAGGTAATTATTATAGAATGAAACTACAGATTTTATTTATGCTGGTTTGAATGGACTAATCATTATTGACAGAGCTAATCTTCCTCTCTTTTGTAAATTTCCTCATGATAAAATGCGAAGTTTAACTTTATTAATAAAAAAGAAATGAGGGGTGTTTGTGCTAGAACAACGCTATAAGTGGAAAAATAAACAAATACGTGAGCATATTGCTGTTATAAATGGTGCAAAAGCTCCACATATTTTATTAAAAAATGCAACTTACCTGAATCAAGATATACGTAAATGGATGAAAGCAAATATTTGGATTTACGAAGACCGAATAATTTACTTGGGGTCGAACCTCCCTCAAAACCTAGAAGGTTGTGAAGAGATTGATTGTTCATCCTATTATTTAGTGCCAGGGTATATCGAGCCACATGTACATCCTTTTCAGTTATATAATCCCCAAACTTTCTCACAGTATGCATCCAGAACGGGAACGACTACTTTCATAAATGACAATATGGTACTTTTCTTACATTTAAACAAAAAGAAAGCGTTTTCTCTGTTGGAGCGATTTAAAAAATCACCTATGTCAATGTATTGGTGGTGTCGATTTGATCCGCAGACGGAGATTCATGATGACGGGACCGTTTTTTCACACCGCAATATTAAGGCGTGGCTAGAAAATGATGCTGTCGTTCAGGGAGGAGAATTAACGGGATGGCCGAAGCTTCTTGATGGCGATGATTTGCAGCTACATTGGATACAGGAAGCAAAACGGATGAACAAAAGAATAGAGGGACATTTCCCTGGTGCCTCGGAAAAAACATTAGCGAAAATGATGCTGCTCGGAGCTGATTGTGATCATGAAGCGATGACGGGACAAGATGTACTGAATCGATTAATGCAGGGGTATTATGTGTCTTTGCGGCATTCTTCAATCCGTCCTGATTTGCCGAAGCTTTTAAAGGAAATGCATCAGCTAGGGATTGACCATTATGACAAAATCTTTATGAATACAGATGGATCTCAGCCTTCTTTCTATGAAGATGGAGTAATGAATCATCTTATAAAAATTTGTCTTGAAAATGGTGTACCCCTTATTGATGCCTACAATATGGCGACAGTAAATGTGGCACGCTATTACAAAATGGACCACTTGCATGGCAATATTAACACCGGACGAGTAGCGAACATAAACTTTTTACATGATCCGGCAGATCCGACACCGGTTTCTGTTTTGGCAAAGGGACAATGGATTTTAAAAGAAGGAAAAGAAGTGGAGCAGCAATTTACTGTGGAATGGAGCAAATTTGGCTTGCAAGCAATGGAGATTGATTGGGATTTAACACAAGATGATCTTATGTTCTCGATGCCATTCGGGATAGAAATGGTCAATGAGGTTATTACCAAGCCATATTCCGTCACACATGACATGACTTTTGATGAGCTTTCTTTTGAACATGACGAATGCTTTTTTATGCTAGTAGATAAGCATGGGAAGTGGCGGAATAATACAATATTAAAGGGATTTGCAACAAAGCTTTGCGGATTTGCAAGCTCCTATTCCAATACAGGAGATATTATTGTAATTGGTAAAAGAAAAGAAGACATGATTCTTGCCTTTAATAAGCTGAAAGAAATTGGCGGAGGCATCGTGATGACAGAATACGGTGAAGTTTTGCAAGAGATTCCGCTAACCTTACAGGGGATTATGTCCACTGAACCACTTGAAACACTTATGAAAGAAGAACAAAAGCTTAAGTATCTGCTTGGTGAGAGAGGTTATACTTTTTCTGATCCGCTTTATAGCTTGTCATTTTTCTCCTCGACACATTTGCCTTACATTCGCATGACATCAACAGGAATATATGATGTCATGAATAAGACAGTACTTTTTCCGACGATAATGCGTTAAAATAGTAAAGTAAGGTATGCAACTATTTGATAGCTATAATCAAAGGAGTGAGTGACAGATGAAGCTGAAAGGGAAGTTAATGATTATCGCTCTTGTACTGTTGACTGCAGCTTGCAGCCAGCAAGAACAAGAATATGATGGGGACACGGGGAAAAAATCAACTACCGAGCAAGAAGCAGCAGAATCTCAAAGTACATTTCCTCTCACTGGGGTAGCAACAAATGGAAGTGTGGATGCAAGAGCAATAGCTGTTATGATTAATAATCATACACAAGCAAGGCCGCAGAGTGGACTTCAGGATGCTGATCTTATATATGAAGTTTTGGCTGAGGGAGAAGTGACAAGGTTTCTTGCGGTCTATCAAAGTGAATTTCCAGAAAGAGTAGGACCGGTTCGAAGTGCGCGTGATTATTACATACAATTAGCCAAGGGTTTGGACGCTATATATATTAACCACGGATATAGTCCTGATGCTAAAGAACTTCTTGATAATGGCTATATTGATCATTTAAACGGATTGTTTTATGATGGTACGCTTTTTATGCGTGACAAATCAAGAAAGTCACCTCATAATTCATATATAGCTTTTGATAATATAATAGAAGGTGCAGAGGAAAATTCATATGATTTAGAAGGTGCACCACCATCTTTCAGTTTTTTATCTGAAGGCGAACTGGCTTCGTTAAGTGGTAATGAGGGGAGTATCTTTACAGTTAAGTATGGTTCCTCAGCCTATGATGTTACCTATGAATATAGTGAATCAGATCAAGCCTATAAACGTTTCACTAGGAATGAACAAACAGTTGATAATGATACGGGAGAACCTATATTATTAGATAATATTGTGATTCTTGAAGCTAATCATGAGGTCGTTGATGAAGAGGGACGCCGTGATATAGATTTAAAATCGGGTGGAAAAGGTTATTTAATGCAAAAGGGTAAATGGAATGAAATTGAATGGATTAATAGAGACCATTTAATTATGCTCATGAAAGATCAGGAAGAAGCAAAGCTTGTTCCTGGGAAGACGTGGATTAATATAATTCCGGATCAGCCAGGTTTCGAAACGGCTGTGACATTTCAATAGGGATATCTTATATAATGGACAAAGGAGTAAGAGATATATGCAAATTGAGAAACTAAGAGGAAAAGAGCTAGATCAGCTGTTTGAAGCTATTTTATCATTAAACAATGTAGAAGAATGTTATCGTTTTTTTGATGATCTGTGCACAGTAAATGAAATTCAATCTCTTGCTCAGCGTCTTGAAGTTGCGAGAATGCTTCAGGATGGGAAGACATATCATAAGATCGAAACGGAAACAGGCGCAAGCACTGCGACGATTTCACGTGTAAAACGTTGTCTTAATTATGGTAATGATGCTTATACAATGGCGTTGGATCGTATTAAAGATAAATAAGACGATTACTTGTACAAGCTAACGTGATGTTAGCTTGTACAAAAAGGTCATGACAGCACTATGTAGCTCTTATAGTCTGCTGTCATGACCTTATTTTTTGGCTCGGCGCATGTCCCCGTGAAAAAGCGACCGACCACAGTTAGGAATCAACAGCGGTGTTTAACATAGCTATTTTTAGGTTCAAAGTCGATAGTTATCATTAAAGAATAGCGGGAGGCATTATTGCAGATTTTACATATAAAAGCTAAAAATGTTGGACATGAAGGTTTGAGGTAAGGGCCTCTAGATAAGCTATTGAATAACTTTTTTATGCCTCTATTCAAGAGGCGTTATTGAATGTTTTTTTCTTGTTTTCCTTAATGCTATAATGATGAAATGGAAGATAGATTGGGGGCAAGTCAATGTTTACAAATTTAAACGAGTGGCGACATGTGTTTAAGCTCGATCCAAATAAAGAAATTAATGATGAAATGCTAGAGAAGCTGTGTGAGTCAGGTACGGACGCGATTATCGTGGGAGGAAGCGATAACGTTACTTTAGAGGGCGTTCTTGATTTAATGGCACGGATCAGAAGGTATAGTGTACCTTGTGTTCTTGAAGTATCATCTTTAGAATCAATCACTCCGGGGTTTGATTTGTATTTTATTCCGACGGTTCTTAATAGCCGTGATTCGAAATGGATAGTTGGTCTACATCAGCAAGCGGTAAAAGAGTATGGCGATTTTATGAATTGGGATGAAATTCTTGTTGAGGGTTATTGTATTTTAAATGAGGATTGCAAGGCAGCAAAATTATCAAATGCCGATACGAAACTAACTTTGGAAGACGTGGTAGCTTATGCGGACATGGCTGAAAAAATGTTCTCATTACCAATCTTTTATGTAGAATATAGCGGAACTTATGGTGATTCGGAGTTAGTTCGTGAAGTTAGTAAGCGACTTGAGAATACCGTCTTATTTTATGGCGGCGGCATAGTAAATGCAGAGCAAGCTAAAGAAATGGCGCAGCATGCCGATGTCATTGTCGTTGGTAATGTGATTTACGATGATTTTGACGGTGCATTGGCAACCGTAAAAGCTGTTAAATAAGAAATGCAGGATAGGTAACGTTTTTCAAACTGTCTAACCTTATCCTGCTATGCTCGGAGTGTAAGCTCTTCTGGATAGGGAATCTAAAAGCGGATTTCCTATCTGGCCTGTCTTATATCTGCCGCATGTCTCCTTTTTCATCGGAGTGAAATTAAGTGTAAATTCGAGAATGAAAAAGGATGGTAACGGTTTTTCAAACTGTCTAACCTTATACCTGCCATGCTCGGTCCTAAGCCGCCCCTTTTTGGAAACCAAAAGAGGGTTTCCTGTAAGGTTCGTCTTAGTTCTGCCGCATGTCTCCTTTTTCATCGGAGAAATTCAAGGTGTAGGTTCAAGAATGAAAAAGGACCGGTAACGGTTTTTCTTAAGTATAGTACAATGGGGAAAAGTACAGTATAATATATAGAACAAATGTTCTTGTGGTGGTGGAATAATGGAAATGAAAGCAAATAATCTTGTAAATGGATTAAATCCCGAACAGAGAAAAGCGGTGCAAACAACGAATGGACCGTTATTAATTATGGCCGGTGCCGGAAGTGGTAAGACGCGAGTACTGACTCACAGAATTGCCTATTTAATGGTTGAAAAAGAGGTTGCTCCTTGGAATATTTTGGCAATCACTTTCACAAACAAGGCTGCTAGAGAAATGAAGGACCGTATCAGTAATTTGCTAGGACCGGAAGCTGAGGATATTTGGATTTCAACGTTTCACTCAATGTGCGTACGTATTTTGAGAAGAGATATTGATCGAATTGGTTATAGTAGAACCTTCTCTATTCTAGATACAACAGATCAGCAGTCGGTTATTAAACAAATCTTGAAGGATCAAAACATCGATTCCAAAAAGTATGATTATCGTGCTATTTTAGGAGCAATTAGTTCGGCTAAAAATGAATTGATCAATAGTGAAGAATTTGAGAAAACGGCAGCTGGTTACTACGAGAAAGTAGTCAGTGATGTTTACAAGGAATATGAAAAGCGACTTCGTAAAAATCAAGCATTAGATTTTGACGATCTTATTATGAAAACAATTTTGCTATTTGAGCGTGTTCCAGAAGTTCTTACGTATTATCAGCGGAAGTTTCAGTATATACATGTTGATGAGTACCAGGATACGAACAGAGCTCAGTATATGCTCGTAAAAATGCTTGCAGAACGCTTCAAAAACCTATGTGTAGTAGGGGATTCGGATCAATCCATCTATCGTTGGCGAGGAGCAGATATCGCCAATATTTTGTCATTCGAAAAGGATTACCCGAATGCTAATGTTATTTTACTTGAGCAAAATTACCGCTCGACTAAGCGAATTCTTCAAGCGGCCAACCAAGTAATTGCCAATAACAGCAATCGCAAGCCTAAAAACTTGTGGACAGAGAATTTAGAAGGAAACAAAATCCAATATTATAATGCTGATAATGAACAGGCGGAAGCAGGCTTTGTTGTCGGAAAAGTTTTGGAGCTGACAAAAAACGGTGATAAAAAGCTGAACGATGTGGCGATTCTTTATCGCACCAATGCCCAATCGCGTGTGATGGAGGAATATTTGCTTAAATCGAATATACCTTATTCTATCGTGGGCGGCGTGAAGTTCTATGACCGTAAAGAGATTAAAGATGTGCTGGCTTATTTACGTTTAATATCCAATCCACATGACGATATTAGCCTGCGTCGTATTATAAATGTTCCTAAAAGAGGGGTCGGTTCGACTTCTATAGATAAAATTGCAGACTTTGCAGCCATGCAAGACACGTCTATGTTTGATGCATTAGAAAGTATCGATTTAATTGGTTTAAGTCCAAAGATCAGTAAAACATGCCTAGAATTCAGAGATATGATCAAAGGCTATTCTAATATGCAGGAATATTTATCTGTAACAGAATTAGTAGAAGAAGTTTTGGAGAAAACAGGCTATAAAGAAATGCTGAAGGCAGAAAAGACAATTGAATCGCAAAGTCGCCTAGAAAACTTAGACGAGTTTTTATCCGTAACCAAAAACTTTGAGGAACAAAATGATGATAAAAGCTTAGTAGCGTTTTTAACAGACTTAGCATTAGTAGCAGATATCGATCAGTTGGATAAAGAGGATGCTCCGCAATCAAGTGTCACTTTAATGACGCTCCATTCTGCTAAAGGTCTAGAGTTCCCGATTGTTTTCTTGCTTGGTTTGGAAGAAGGTGTATTCCCTCATAGTCGTTCCTTAATGGAAGAAGAGGAGATGGAGGAGGAGCGCCGATTAGCTTATGTTGGTATCACCCGTGCTGAAGAAGAGCTATTTTTAACAAATGCAAGCATGCGTACGCTGTTTGGTCGAACAAGCTATAATCCGGTATCACGCTTTATTGAAGAGATTCCAAGTGAATTAATAATCAATCTGCGTGCGGAAGAAAGACAAAAAATCCAAGCTTCACAGCCAAACAGAGGCGCTGGAATGGGCTATTCTTCACGAAGAGCTGCTGTTGCCGCTCAGCCTGTGAAAGTACCAGTAAAAACAGGCGGAAGCAACTTCGATTGGTCTGTCGGAAGTAAGGTACAGCATAAGAAATGGGGCACTGGAACAGTCGTAAGCGTAAAAGGTGAAGGAGAAAAGCAAGAGTTGGATATTGCTTTTCCAAGTCCAATCGGTATTAAGCGCTTATTAGCGGCCTTTGCACCAATTGAAAAATTGTAAGAAGAAGGGGACAAATATATGGATGTAACGACTGCTGAAAAACGAATAGCAGAGCTGCAAAAGTTATTGAACCAATATAATTATGAATACCATGTATTAGATCAACCATCTGTGCCGGATTCGGAATACGATCGTTTATTAAAAGAGTTGATTAAGCTAGAAGAGCAATATCCCCAATTTAAGACACCAGATTCTCCTACTGAACGCGTAGGGGGAACGGTGCTTGATATGTTCAAAAAGGTACAGCATAAGACACCGATGCTCAGTTTAGGAAATGCATTCGATGAAGCGGATCTTCTTGATTTTGACCGCAAAGTTCGCCAAGCAGTTGGAGAAAACTATTCATATGTATGCGAATTAAAGATTGACGGACTTGCTGTGTCATTAGTATATGAAAATGGTCTATTTCTTCGTGGATCTACAAGAGGTGATGGTACAACAGGAGAAGATATAACGGCCAATTTAAGGACGGTAAAATCAATTCCTTTACGTATTAATGAGCCAATAAGCATAGAAGTACGCGGTGAGGTATTCATGCCGAAACGCTCCTTTGAAAACTTGAACAAATTGCGTGCAGAACGTCAGGAAGAGCTTTTTGCAAATCCTCGTAATGCTGCTGCTGGTTCGTTAAGACAGTTGGATACGCGTATCGCCGCATCACGTAACTTGGATGTTTTCTTATATGCGATTGCTGATGCAGGGGAAACAGGAGTGGCCACGCATAGTGAAGGTTTGAACCTGTTGGATCAGCTAGGCTTCAAAACGAACAAAGAACGCAGAACATGCGAGAATATCCAAGAGGTAATCTCATATATCAGCAAGTGGACGGAAGAGCGTCCGAATTTGCCGTATGAAATTGATGGAATTGTTATCAAGGTGAATTCATTCGAACAGCAGGAAGAGCTTGGCGTAACTGCGAAAAGTCCACGCTGGGCAATTGCTTATAAATTCCCCGCTGAAGAAGTGGTTACGAAACTTGTAGATATAGAATTAAGTGTTGGTAGAACTGGTGTTATTACGCCAACTGCTATACTGGAGCCTGTACAAGTTGCTGGTACTACAGTAGGGAGAGCCTCCCTTCATAACGAGGACTTAATTCGTGAAAAGGACATTATGCTTTATGATTATGTTGTAGTTAAAAAAGCGGGAGATATTATTCCAGAAGTCGTTAATGTGCTAGTTGAAAGGCGAACTGATGAGCAAAAGGTGTTTTCGATGCCGACACATTGTCCTGAGTGCGATAGCGAACTTGTCCGTTTGGAAGGAGAAGTGGCCCTGCGTTGCATCAATCCTAAATGTCCTGCCCAAATCCGTGAAGGACTGATTCACTTTGTTTCAAGAACAGCAATGAATATTGATGGCTGCGGAGAGAAGGTTATTTCGCAATTGTTCAGGGAAAATTTGATTAAAGACGTAGCCGATTTATATAAACTTACTTTTGAACAGCTAATCGGCTTAGAACGTATGGGCGAGAAGTCAGTTACGAAGCTGTTAGATGCGATTGATGCATCCAAGCAAAATTCGTTAGAGCGCTTGCTATTTGGTTTAGGCATTCGTCACGTTGGTGCGAAGGCAGCTAAAACATTGGCTCAGCACTATGGTTCGATGGAGGCCATTGTGGAGGCAACATATGAACAACTGACAAGTATTAATGAGATAGGTCATAAAATGGCGGATTCCATTGCTACGTATTTTTCAATGCCAGATACAGCTGAACTGCTGCAGGAGCTATCTTCACTAGGAGTCAACATGACTTATACAGGACCGAAGCTAGTAGTCGCAGAGGAAAGTGACTCCTTTTTTGCTGGAAAAACAGTCGTTCTCACAGGTAAGCTGGAGATACTGACGAGAAATGAAGCCAAGGAGAAGTTAGAGGCTTTAGGAGCGAAGGTAGCTGGAAGTGTTAGTAAAAAGACACATTTGGTCGTGGCAGGAGCTGATGCAGGCTCTAAGCTAACAAAGGCAGAAGAACTTGGGGTAGAGGTTTGGAATGAGGAGAAGCTGATTGAAGAACTAAATAAATAAGAGGTGTAAACACGCATGAAGAAACTCTCGTGTATTGGGTTAGTGCTAATGCTGCTCTTAGCTGGTTGTGCTCCGAAATTAGATAATGATGATACAATAGAAGAAACAACGGATGAATCAGCAAAAGCGATAATACCGAAATACCAGATTTCAGATAGTTATTATCGAACGATACTGCCATTTGAGCCAAGTGCTGCTCGAGGACAAGTCGTTTCTAATATGAATACAAGATATGATATGACAGAAATGGAAATGGGCTTGATGAGAATCGCCCAGGAGAATTTTTCGACAGAAACTTATTTGTTCAAGGAAGGTCAGTTTTTGGATACCGATACGGTAAAAAGCTGGCTTCAACGAAAATATACAAAGGAACAACTGGCGGAAAAAAAAATGGAAGAGGATGAGAATCTTGGTTTGAATCCGATTGATCCTGGCACAGGTGATATTCATCAGAGAAATAAAGAAAATCCGTTATATTTGTCTCACATCTTAGAGCATAACTATATGGTGAAAAAATCTGATCAAACAGTGGGCTTAGGTGGAGTTGTTATAGGTCTTGCACTTAATTCTGTACACTATTATCAAAAGGAAGCGTATGGTGCAACATATGAAACAGAAATCTCTGAAAAGATTTTACTTGCAGAAGGCAAAAAACTAGCAGAGGAAGTTTTGCAAAGGCTGAGAAAAATGGAGGGCTTAGAAGAGGTTCCAATTACAATTGCTTTATTTAAGCAAGAATCTAATACTTCGGTAGTGCCAGGGGACTTTGTTTCGTATACGCACATTACCAAAGGTAAATCCTCTATTTCGAGCTGGAAAGACTTAAATGAGAAGTATATGCTGTTCCCATCTGAGGAAGCAAAAGAAGCGCACCGTGATGATAATACGACCTTTTTAAACTTTAAGCAGGATGTGGAAAAGTATTTTCCTAATTTCAATGGAGTCATCGGACGTGGCTTTTATATTGAGGATCAGCTTCAAGAATTAAAAATTGAAATTCCAATTCAGTTTTACGGAAAAACAGAAGCAATAGGTTTCACCCAATATGTAACGGGACTTGTAATGGAGCATTTTCCTGAATATATTGCGGTAGAAGTTACGGTTTCCTCTGTATATGGGGAGGAATCATTGATTGTCCGTAAAGCTAACGCGACGGAGCCAATTGTCCATATTTATCAATAATTAGTATGAATTGGTCGAAATAAGGTAAAGATGGCGCATATGATGATAGCAAAAAGCATGCTGATAGTGAGCGTGCTTTTTGCTGTTTTGTTGGAACATATCATTCTTATATAGCTTGGTATGTTATGTTTGCAAAGCTTTGTCTCTATAATGAATACTAAAGATAGGAAACGTACAGCTGTATAATTGCTTTAGTGCGCAAAAGTCTGATAATATAAATAGTATCATTTTGATGAGTTTTTAATAAGATTGTTATATTGAAAACCAAAATATATAAGAAAGCATTCGCTTAGCTTGCTGATAGATTAACTTGGAGGTGAATTTATTATGTCACGTATTTCAACAGAGGATGTAAAACACGTAGCGCATCTTGCCCGTTTGGCTGTAACTGAAGAGGAAGCGGAACAAATGAGAAAAGAACTTGATGCTATTATTACTTTTGCTGAACAATTAAATGAATTGGATACAACAAATGTTAAACCGACATCTCATGTATTGAAGATGGTCAATGTTCTTCGAGAGGATGTTGCGGCAGAAGGTCTTCCAGTTGAGGAAGTAGTAAAAAATGCACCAGACCAACAAGATGGTTACATTCGAGTACCGTCTATTATGGATTGAGGGGGATAAGAATGGACTTGTTCACTAGTAGTTTGCGAGAACTGCAAACACTTTTTGATAAAAAAGAGTTAAAAGTAACGGATTTAGTAGATGCTTCATTTAAACGTATCGCAGAAGTGGATAGCACAGTTTCCGCTTTTTTGACATTAAATGAAGAAGATGCACGAGTGCAAGCGGCACAATTGGATGAAAAGCTTTCAAAAGGTGAAGCTTCTGGGGCATTATTTGGAATGCCGATTGGTATTAAAGATAATATTGTAACAAAAAATTTACGAACAACATGTGCAAGTAAAATTTTAGAAAACTTTGATCCAATTTATGATGCTACAGTAGTGGAAAAACTTCGTCAGGCAGGAACGGTAACAATCGGTAAACTAAATATGGATGAGTTTGCAATGGGTTCGTCTAATGAAAACTCAGCATATAAGAATGTTCGGAATCCTTGGAATATTGAATATGTTCCTGGCGGTTCTTCGGGCGGATCAGCTGCGGCGGTAGCAGCAGGAGAAGTACTGTTCTCGCTTGGTTCAGATACTGGCGGTTCGATTCGTCAGCCGGCTGCTTATTGCGGAGTGGTAGGATTGAAACCGACTTATGGTCGTGTATCACGTTTCGGTCTGGTTGCTTTCGCGTCATCACTTGATCAAATTGGTCCGATTACAAATACAGTTGAGGATAACGCCTTCTTATTGGAGGCTATTGCAGGAATTGATCCACTAGACGGAACATCTGCTAACATACCAGTGCCAAAGTTTACGGAGGCATTAACTGGTGATGTGAAAGGTCTTCGTATTGCAGTGCCTAAAGAATATTTAGGAGAAGGTGTTTCTGAGGAAGTGAAAAACTCTGTCCTTGAAGCATTAAAAGTGCTGGAATCTCTTGGTGCGACTTGGGAGGAAGTATCATTGCCGCATTCTAAATATGCACTGGCAACTTATTACTTGCTTTCATCTTCTGAAGCATCAGCTAACTTGGCTCGTTTTGACGGTGTTCGTTACGGCTACCGCTCACCAAATGGAGAAACGTTGTTAGATATGTATAAAAACACACGTGCTGAAGGCTTCGGAACAGAGGTAAAGCGTCGTATCATGCTTGGTACATTCGCTCTAAGCTCAGGCTATTATGATGCGTATTATAAAAAAGCACAGCAAGTTCGCACGTTGATTAAGAAGGATTTTGAGGATGTTTTTGAGAAGTATGATGTCATTGTTGGGCCGACAACGCCAACACCGGCATTCAAAATTGGTGAAAATACGAAGGATCCGTTGACGATGTATGCAAATGACATTTTGACGATTCCTGTGAATTTAGCAGGCGTTCCAGGGATTTCCGTGCCATGCGGATTGTCAGAGGCAGGCTTACCTTTAGGACTTCAAATAATCGGCAAGCATTTTGACGAGAGCACTGTGTATCGTGTTGCTCATGCGTTTGAGCAAGCGACAGATCATCATACAAAAAAGCCACAACTGTAAGGGGTGAGGAATATGCATTTTGAAACGGTAATAGGTTTAGAAGTACACGTGGAATTAAAAACAGAATCGAAAATTTTTTCATCAAGTCCAAATCATTTCGGAGCTGAGCCGAATTCGAATACATCAGTTATCGATTTAGGCTACCCTGGGGTATTGCCTGTCGTTAATAAAAAAGCAGTCGAGTATGCTATGAAGGCAGCGATGGCACTGAACTGTGAAGTAGCTACCCATACTAAATTCGACCGCAAAAATTATTTCTATCCAGATAATCCAAAAGCGTATCAAATTTCTCAATTTGATCAGCCTATTGGAGAAAATGGTTATATCGATATAGAAGTGAATGGTAAGAAGAAGCGAATTGGCATTACACGTCTTCATTTAGAAGAGGATGCTGGTAAGCTATCACATGAATTCGGCTATTCTCTATGTGATTACAACCGTCAAGGTACACCATTAATTGAGATTGTATCAGAACCGGATATACGTACTCCTGAAGAAGCATATGCATATTTGGAAAAACTGAAATCAATTATTCAGTTTACGGAAGTATCGGATTGCAAAATGGAAGAAGGCTCGCTTCGATGCGATGCTAATATTTCCATCCGTCCTTACGGGCAAGAGGAGCTTGGAACGAAAACAGAACTTAAAAACTTGAACTCATTCAGCTTTGTTCGTAAAGGTCTTGAGTTTGAAGAACGCCGTCAGATCGCTGTCGTTTCTGCTGGCGGAAAAATTGAGCAAGAAACGCGTCGCTTCGATGAGGCTTCAGGAAAAACGATTTTAATGCGTGTAAAAGAAGGCTCGGACGATTATCGTTACTTCCCAGAACCTGATTTAGTAGAGCTGTATATTGACGAGGAATGGAAGAACCGTATTCGTGCTGAAATCCCAGAGCTTCCAGACGCTCGTCAACAACGCTATGTGGAGCAATTGGGGTTGCCTGCCTATGATGCAGCCATCTTGACAGTAGCGAAAGAAACAGCTGACTTCTTTGAAGCGACTGTTGCAGCAGGGGCAGAGGCAAAGCAAGCTTCGAACTGGATTATGGGTGAGTTGTTAGCTTATTTGAACGCCGAAAATAAAGAGCTAGCGGATATAGCACTAACACCACAATCATTAGCTGGAATGATCAAGTTAATTGAGAACGGCACTATTTCATCCAAAATCGCCAAAACCGTTTTTAAGGAACTTGTTGAAAACGGTGGAGAAGCAGAGAAAATTGTAAAAGCAAAAGGGCTTGTACAAATTTCCGATGAAGGAGCTCTTTTAAAAGTAATTGCAGAAGCGTTGGATAACAATCCGCAATCAATCGAGGACTTTAAGGCCGGGAAGCAAAAAGCAACTGGATTTTTAGTCGGACAAATTATGAAGGCAACAAAAGGGCAAGCAAACCCACAATTAGTAAACAAACTATTAATGCAGGAAATCCAAAAGCGTTAATGAATAGATAAGAGAGGTCAGCTAAAAGTGATTTACATCACTTTTGGCTGGCTTCTTTATTGTGTTTTTCTACTATAAAGAAGATTGATAATTTTATGAGTAGTCGAGCGGAAGTCTTAAGATTATAATCATCCTTTTGAAGCTAAAAAGTTGTATTTGACAGGAAAGATAATAGGAACTTAAAATAAATTGCCTAATGTCGATATTATTGACTATTAGAGTGGAGGCTCTCCTAAAGCGACTTTGACTAGATAAACCTATATAACAAGTATAAAAAGAGTGCTATGAAGATAGCATTCTTT
>JAEIGA010002013.1_pt1 | contig 32365 bp, 36 predicted proteins | sample 9270691 | NCBI WGS metagenome assembly JAEIGA01 (sample SAMN17057246, study PRJNA624740) | gut metagenome | biome: biome; isolation source: fecal sample | host: Bos grunniens | place: China: Xizang | collected 2019 | reverse complement strand
ACTTTTCTCACTTGAATATCTTGCACTTAACGTTGGTGGAACAATTACGGCAGGTTCTAACGTATTTACGACAGAACAGATTACAACTGCCGTTGCTGATACCATTACTGTATCAGAAACACCTCAACAGTTTGGTTCTATTGGAACAATCGGTTGGTATTCAATCGCAGGTAAGGATGAATGGTCAAAGATTACGTTTGAAGGTAAAGATGCTACTGTATCTAATCTTCCTGTAGGTACAACTGTCTGTGTTAAGTATATTCATACAGATGCTTCTGCTGAACAGTTTATAGTTTCTTCTGCATTTATTCCTAGCCAAGTACACGCAGTTCTTACACTTCCTTTATTTAAGGCAACTGTAGGAGCAGATACTTCTTATACATCAAGTTCTAAGGTTGGTGAAGTACAGGTTGATATTCCTAACTTCCTACTTGCAGGAGCGCAGGAACTTTCACTTTCTTCATCGGGTGCGGCTACAACTGCTCTTAGTGGTTCTGCTCTTGCATCTTACACAGGAAACGAAGGTTGTGATGCAGATGGTTATTATGCAATTCTTAAACAGGTTATAATTGGTAAAGACGAATGGGCTGACGTTAAGGCTATCGTTATTGCTGATTCTGATATTGACCTTGCACCTGCTGAAACTCAGACTCTTGAAGTTTATGCACTTTATAGTGGAGTTAAAGCACCTCGTCTTATCGAGAACTCTAAACTTACGTTTACATCAAGTTCTGATTCAGTTGCAGAAGTAGGTGCTAATACAGGTATTGTAACGGCAGTTGCAGATGGTACGGCTAATATTGAAGTAGTTGTAACAGGACATTCAGACCTTAATGCTATGGCAGTTGTTACGGTTGAAACACCTACACCTTAATCTTAATTAAACAATTAAAGATTAAATATATTTTGAAAAGGGTAAAGTTTATGCTTTACCCTTTTCTTACATATTGGAGTTTACTATGGATTTATGTGAACACGCTTTTTATAAACCCGAAGAAAAATATATGCCTAGATTATATTGTAAATTAGAAGATAGTTTATGTATATATAGTAAAAAATGTTTAAAAGTAGACCGCTTTGTTCCTTTAGAGGGAGAAAAGTGGAGGGAGTGTTATAAATATATTATGGAAAAACGTAAGAATATACCACAAGGTTCTTATCTAGTACAGACTACAAGACCGAATAAAAATGGTAATCTTTATCTTTATGTATTAACAGAAGAAGATAAGATAGAAAGAATACTTTCTAATTTTACTAAACTTGACCAAGAATATGTATATCTTAGAAAAACTGCTATGGGTGGTTATCAAGTAGGATTAGAACCTTTTGTAATTACACAATCTAATATTCAACCTAAAGAAGAAACAGAAGAGTTTATGAATAAACCCGAAGTTGAAATCGAATCCAAGGAAATTAAGGTTGAATCCAAAGAAATAGAAAGCAAACCAAAGAAAAGAACTTATAATAAGAAAAAGAAATATGAAGCAGAGAGAAATTAAACAAGGTGACGTTTATATGGTTAATCTATCAAATGATAGTATTGACCACGAAACAGGAAAAGTCCGACCTTGTGTAATCGTTTCTTGTAATAAGCGTAATGATAATAGTAGTAATATATTTATATTTCCTATTACACACGCCCATAAAAAACGTCAACCTTGTCATTATAAGTTATATAAAAAAGACTATGATTTCTTTACATATTCAAGTAATACTGTGTTATGCGAAGAAGGTAGGTCTATAAGTAAAAAAAGGTTGGAAAGAAAATTAGGTTCTATTGAACTAAAAGATTTGTTAGAAATATTAAAGATAAAAGAATATATCTTTATTGAAAAAAACACATAGCGTTTTGTCAATATATTTTAAAATTGACAAAACGCTATAATTAAGTTGAAAATTATATCGCTATAGCGATAGTACATAGATAAAAATGGAGATTATATCTCCACTATAATAAAAATATTATAATATTAAAGGAGATATAACCAATGAATGAATTTGAGGATTTAAAGAAAAAAATAGACCATTTGGAATATGATGAAATAAATCCTATGAAAGAAGATATTAATGAAATAAAAATTACTCTAACAAGTAATGACTTATTAGTTAAACAAGCGTTAGAAAGTAATAAAAAAGTATCAGATTCTTTAGAGGTATTAAAAGACACGATGGTTGAAGTTTCACGTTCTGTTAGAGATAGTAATAGAATAAATGATGAAATAACTAAAACCATAGAAGAACTTAATAAGAGAATATGTTCTGTTGATGATAATACTAAAAACACTTTGAAAGCGTTTGGAGAAAAAATAGAAGAAATAGACAATAAATCTAAACTTGATATTATGTTATGGGTTAAAAATAATTGGTTTGGAATTATTGGTATTCTTGGAATAATTTATACAGTAATCAAAAATACAATATAATATAGAAAGGGGATTACCTTATGGAAAGTATAATAAGGACAGGTGGTTCTTCTGTAGATAGAAGTGCTGATATACGTGGTTTAAGTACAGATACAAAACCAACTAAGGCTGATGGTGTTCCTCATGGTAGCACATTTATTGAGATGGACACAGGTGATTGCTTTATGTTTAATGCAAACAATGATACTTGGTATCAGATTTAATAAGGGAGGTGAATATAGGTTATGGATGGTATTATAGCATATATCCTCTCCAAAAAATATGTTGATAATACTGTAATTGGCATGGGCGCAATTAAAGGTGCGGCTTGTCAAGTACAGAGTATTAATAAAGTAGGTAAAACCACAACGATAACTCTTAAATGGGAAGATAACGTTGGTGGGGTTCATACACAAGCATTTGATATAGAAGATGGTCTTGATGGTGTAAGTGTTCAAAATGCTACTATTAAACCAAATGGACATTTAGAATTAACTTTATCAGATGGTAATATAATAGATTGTGGCAAAGTATTACCACAGTATGATACAATGCCTACTCCAAGTTCTTCTAATGAAGGGCAAATATTACAATATATTGGAACTACAACATCAAATTATACGAATGGATATTTTTATGAGTGTATAAATGATGGTGGAGTTTACAAATGGGTAGAAAAATCTGTTCAAGATTCTTATACAAAAGGTCAAATAGGTAGTTTATCAGATTTACCCGATACAAGTAAAAATGTAATTGAAAATATTGCAAATATTAAACTTTCAGTTGACCAATTATCCGCTAGTAAATTATCTATATCAGATATAGACAATGCGTTAAGTGATGTAAGTGAAAATCCTGTACAAAATAAGGTAATTAAACTTACGCTTGACCAATTAAGAGGTTCTATACTTGATAAACTTAATGAAAAAGAAGATAAATTTAGATATTCTACAATGCCTACGGCTAGTGTGGATTATTTAAATAAAATAGTAGAATATATTGGTGCTACTGATTCTGCTTATACTAATGGTTATTTCTATCAATGTAGATTTGATGGAATTAATTATAGTTGGGTTCAAAAGAACATCCAACCTAGTAGTGGTGGTACAGGTGGAGATGGTGTAGTAGATGGGTATTATAATTCTGCTGACCAATTATTCTATGAAGATAGTGCTTTTCTTAATCCTATAACGGGTGAAGATAATACTATTTATGTAGACCTTAATACTAATGGTTTATATCGTTATGATGGAACTATATTTATAAAAGTGTCTAGTTCTACAGACTCTTATACAAAAGCAGAAATAGGTGATTTATCAGACTTACCCGATACTAGTAAGAATGTTATAGAGAATATTGACCTTTTAAATGAGGATATAGACCTTTTAAATGGTTCTGTATTAAATATTAAAACAGATATAAATACATTACAAGGTTCTGTTATTAATGTAAAGAATGACATAACTAATTTACAAGGTTCTGTATTAAATATTAAAACTGACATTAATACGTTACAAGGTTCACTTGTTAATAAAGTTGATAAAGAAGCAGGTAAGGGTCTTTCAACAAACGATTATACAAATGATGACAAACAAAAACTTGTTAAATTATCACCTATTTATCTTATAGGTAGTGGTCTTAATCTTGATTCTGTTACAGGTGAACTTACGGCAAGTGGTATAGATGTTCCTATTGATACTGAGTTATCTAATACATCAATTAACCCTGTTCAAAATAAAGTAATAACTACCAAAATTGAACAATTAGAGGCTAGTAAATTATCTTTGTCAGATGTAGATAATGCTTTATCGGGTTCAAGTATTAACCCCGTTCAAAATCAAGTTATTACACTTGCTATCGACCAACTTCAAGGTTCTGTATTAAATAAAATACAGAAAATGTTGGGCGCACAAGAGGATAACTTTACTGTTATTGATAATAATGGTGGAGTTAAGGATAGTGGAATATCTAAAAACGTTGTTCCTACTACTGCAAGTATAAGTAATAAACTTTTAGTTGCTAGTGACCTTTCTGTTAAGGCAGATAAGGTAAGTGGTGCAGTTGATAATGATATTGCTTTATTAGATAGTACAGGTAATCTTAAAGATAGTACTAAGAAATTAAGTGATTTACAAGATAAACTTACAGAAGGTAATGGTATTGATATTGATACCAATAATAAAATTTCTGTTGATATAAGTTATCTTACGGCTAGTAGAGTCGGTTATATACCTAGTTCTGAAAAGGGCGCACATAGTGGTGTCGCTGAATTAGATAGTACAGGAAAAGTACCTAGTTCACAATTACCTAGTTATATTGATGATGTAATTGACGGATATTATAATGATACTGATGGTAAATTCTATGAAGATAGTACTTATACTACTGAAATAGTTGGTGAAAGTGGTAAGATTTATATATCTGTAGATACTGATATTCAATATCGTTGGACAGGTACGACATTTGCCGCTTTAGGTGGCGCACTACAATTAGGAGAAACAAGTTCAACTGCTTATCGTGGTGATAGAGGTAAAATTGCTTATGACCATTCTCAGATAAAAGATGGTTCTAATCCACATAATACAACGGCTGATAATGTTAATCTTAAAGTGCCTATTCCTGCATTAAGTGGTTCTAAACTTGATGTTGAAAGTACACTTTATGGTGTTAATAATGAATTAGGTAAAAAGGCTGACAAGGTTGCTAGTGCGGTTAGTGGACATTTAGCAGGTCTTGACTCTAATGGTAATTTAACTGATAGTGGAGTTGTAGCAAATGATGTTATTCAAAAAGTTGCAACCGCTACAGGGCTACTTAAAGATGATGGTACAGTAGACACTACAGAATATCAACCTAAAACATTAGCAGTTCCTATTCAAACGTTAAGTGGTTCTCAATTAACTGTTGAAACTGCTCTTGGTGGAATTAATGATGATGTAGTTAAGACATTTACAGGTACACAAGCACAATGGGATGCTTTATCTCTTGCTGATAAACAGAAATATGAGATATGTAACATTACTGATGATGGCAGCACAGATAATGTTTATACTGTAGGTGAAGTTGATACGTTACTTGATGAAAAAGCGAACGTAACTGCAATAACTAATCCTAATTTACTCGATAACCCTTGGTTTACAGTAAATCAGAGAGTATTTACTACATTATCAGCGGCGGGGTTTACCTATGATAGATGGAGAATGGCTATTGATATAGGTACTGTTAATGCTACTAATAATGGTGTTGAATTAGATGCTACAAGTAATCCTGTTACGTTCTATCAAAGTAGAGAAGTTGATATGAGTATATGGAATGGTGTAGATGATTATACGATGTCTATAGATTTCACCGTTGAAGCAAAAGGTAGTGCTAATATGAACTTTATGGCTAATGCACAGGGTAGCGGTCACTTAACTAATTTTATTACCGTTACACCCGCAAATGTTACAGTTGGTCAGAGATATTTATTAAGCGGAACAAACAAGTTGACGGGTGATATATCTTCTTCTACTTCTATGCAATTTGCATGGTTATATCTTCGTCAAGGATGGAAGATTATTATTCACTCCATCAAGTTTGAAAAAGGTTCTGTTTCCACTCTTGCAATGGACACCGCACCGAATTATGCGAGTGAATTGCTTAAATGTCAGAGGTATTTTGTGAGATATAAAGCACCTATTGCGACAACATTACAAACAGGCATGGCATTAACTGCAAATGGGGTGAGAGTTCCTTTCTATCTCCCAAATATTATGAGAGTTGATGAACCCACTATATCATATTCAAGTTTGAGTGATTGGGGTATCACACAAACCGTAACGGCTAGTGGGGTAAGTCCGACGTCTATATCTAGGTCAGGAAGTGCTGGAAATATGCAGATGATAGAGTTTATCAAGAATGGAGGATATACTGCATCGCAACCATATATGCTATGCGCTTTAAATGCAGGTGCTTACATTGACTTCTCAGCAGAACTATAATAAAGAAAGAGAGGATAAATATAATATCCTCCGAAAATATAAAAATATAATCAAAGCACTCTATTTTAAGAGTGCTTTGATTATAAAAAGAGTAATAAAAAATGAGTAATTTATAGTTAATTAAATTGATGGTTATACCGATATATTATATAGATAATATTATATAATATGAGGTATAATAATATGACAAGAAAGAAAAATCTTATTGGACAAACATTTGGTTTATGGACGGTAATAGGAGAAGATGAGCCAAAACGCAATAAAGATGGCAAAATTATTAATGCTAGTTGGAAATGCCAATGTGTATGTGGAACAATAAGAACAAAAACAACTAGGCAATTAAAAGTTAATCCTGTAAGAGGTTGTGGATGTTTTCATGGATTTAAAAATCCACCAAAACATATACCCAAATCTACTATAGTAGATGAAGCACCTTGGATGTTACCATTGTTTGTTGATAAGGAATATCCTTTAACTCATTCTTTACATTCTAATAAAAAAACGCTTGTAAAATGTCCTACTTGTGGAATAATAAAAGAAATGAGTGCTGATACTTTATATCAAAGAGGGCACGTTACTTGTGGTATATGTACAGATGGTATAAGTTTGCCAAACAAAATTATGCGATATATTCTTATTCATTTGGATAATATTGATGATTTAAAGTTTGAATATTATCCAAAATGGGCTGAAAGAAAAGCCTATGATAATTATTTTAAATATAATGACAAAGAATATATCGTGGAAATGGATGGTGGATTTCACTATCTTAAAAATAGATTTAATGGTGGTAGACCATTAGAAGAAACATTAAAATCAGACAAGATTAAAGATAAATTAGCACAAAAACATGATATTGAATTAATAAGAATTGATTGCAAAGAATCAAATTTTGAATATATTAAAACTAATATAATTCAAAGTAAATTAAATGAAATATTTGATTTGTCTGTTATTGATTGGGCAGAATGTGCTAAATTTTCTTCTGAATCAATAGTTATAAAGGTATGGAATTATTATAAAGAGCATAGTAATGAAAATCCTACTTTACTTGATATAGGTAATGTATTTAATCTTAGCACAAATACTGTAATGAGATACCTTAAACGAGGTAATGATTGTGGATATTTATTTTATAAGAATTATTCAAAAAATCGACCTAAAAAAGAGAAAAAACCGATAAAAAATAATTCAAATACTCTTCATACTAATAGTATTAAAGTTATTGTATATGACCCATTTATGAATATAATAGGTGAATATAAAAGTCTTAATTATGCGGTCATAGAAATTAATAAAATTTACAATTTAGATTTTAATGTCCAAGGTATTTATAGTGCAAGAAATAGATATAAAGGTAATAATATGGTTAAATATAAAAAATATTATTTTAAATTTATGGGGGAAGAAACATGAGTGTAAATGCAGTAAACCCCTCAACAGGAGATATTTCTCCTATTGCGACAAGAGGGCAGACAATACAGTTTAGTGCTATGCCTACTGCTAGTGCTGATTATTTAAACAGAGTAGTCCAATATATAGGTACTACAACTACTGATTATACAAGTGGATATTTCTATAGGTGCGAATTAGTTGGAAGTAGTTATACTTGGGTATATGTACCTGCTAGTACAGGTCATACAATGTACCCCGAACCCGATGCTTCATTAACGGAAACACAACTTGTATCTGATATTAATAGTAGATATAATTCACCTACAAATAATGAAGTTCCATCTGTATATGATATTTCAAGATATTCTAATGAAAAGAAAGTTCGTAGAGTAATAACAGGTACGACTCCTATCGGTAGTGCAAGTATAGGTACTACAGGTATTGGTACTTGGGATGATAGTGCAACGCCTACTGAAACAGATTGGTGGTATGATGATGCATTTAAAATACCCGACAATAGAAATGATATTGATTTATCTCTTAAATTTGACCCCTCAAGTGGTGAACCTGTAACACTTGGCGGTTATATTTTAGATACTGATACGGGTAAATTATGTATCAAATTTGGTAATAGCATAGCAACACCTGCTAATGCTAAAATTGCAGTAGATATTACCTATACTAGAAATGAATTTAGTTAATAGGTTAATTTATAAAAGGGTAAAGTTGAAATATATTTTACCCTTTTAGTACATATTAAGGAGATAAAATATGAAAATTGTTAGAGATTATCTTACAAGTGAAGAAATAAATTTTATCGTAGATTCAATGTTAAAAAACGATGATGCAGTTGCTAGAGAAATTCTCAAAGTTGGAATGGTTGCTCAATTTTTATGTGAAGATTTAGGTGAATTTGAAAGTTGCAATGATATATATGATAAGGTAGTAGCAGATTCTAAACTTAATTTTAGTGAGATTGTTAATAATTATAATATTATTGATAAGTTATATGCACAAGAAACTAGCACAGAAAAGATATTAAAAGATTTTGTTAATAGTATAAATTCAAAATTAGATAAATCTCTTAAAGATTTTGATTTAAATAGTTTAATTTCTCAACTAAGAGAAATATCAGAAAAAGGAGATGTAGAAAATGGCAAACATAAAGTTCAACAATCTCCAAGAAATAAAAAAGTATCTAAATAAACAAACAGAACAAGCATTAAAAAATACTTTAGAAATAATGAAAAACAAATTAAAAGAATTTGTTAAAGAAGATGTTTATGATGCTTATAGTCCTAAATTTTATAAAAGAACAGAATGGTTATTACAAGATGGTGTTATAGACTATTATGTTGGTCATGGTCTTAATGGTTCATATGGTGGTGTTAGAATAAATACTAATAAAAATTATCCTGTTGAATTAGAAGAATTTCAACATGGTAATACATATACGGGTGAATTTTATCCCGAAAATTTTATTGCTATGCTAAATGGACAAATTGCTGATGCAGTATGGAATCCTTTTCATTTTCCTGTATTAAATAGAGTTTCTTTTTTGGAAGAGTTTGAAGAATATTTTAATAAAAATTATGCAAAAATTTTCAAAGAAGAATGTGCTAAATTAGGAATTAATTTAGATAAAATGAGTTCTACTACTGCAAAACCATATAAATCTAAAACGCCATTTTTTAATCCATTTGGCAATAGTAGAGCCAATGCTTATTCAAGCGTATCGGGTGGTGGCGCATGGAGTGAAGTTAGTGCGTTAAATGATATTTTTGGAATTTAATAACTTAATAATAAGTTTAATAAGTTAAAAATAAAAAAAGGGGATATTTTAATTATCCCCTTTTTTAGTACATATTAAAATATATAAGAAAGGACATAGATTATGATTTTATCACTTGATGCTAGTACAACCGCAATTGGTTGGGCGATGTTTGATAATGATAAATTAATTGAATATGGTAGATTAACGCCTACCGAAAAAGGTTTAGATTGGCGTGATAGGGTTCATAATCTACTTCCTCAATTAGAACAATTAATAATAAAATGCAATCCTACTAAAATATATCAAGAAGATGTACCTATGGGTGGTGCAGGTGGGGCAATGATAATTGCACAACTTAATTATCTTCAAGGTGTGTTATCTGTTATAGAAAAAATATATTGTGATGTTGAATATATTGGTGTAGGAACTTGGCGTAAGAACATTGGTATTAATAGTGGTCAAGACCAACGTAGAAATGCTAAGAAAATTAAATCTATTGAAAAAGCAAATGAATTATTTAACCTTAATTTACCTTTAGAGTTCACAAGTAGTGGTAATTATAAGGAAAATGGGTCTGATGATATTTCAGATGCAATTTTGTTATATTCAAGTCTTTGTGATAAATATAAGGTTAAAGGTAAATCGTTTGGAAAGGAGGTTAAATAATGGCTACTCAAAAAACTGACTTTAGTTTATCGGTTAATATTAATCCCGATACTAGTAAAGTACAAAAAACATTAGATAGACAAAATTTTACTATTAGAACAAGACTTGAAATTGATACCGAAAGGATGCAAAATGCCGTAAACAGAATGTTTCAACAACCTAATCTTGCAGGTTTTCAAAAAATAAACACACAAATAAGAGAAGGTTTAACGGCATATAGAGATTTTGGACAAGCCACACAACAAACTTTTACAAACGTAACAAGATATACTGAAACTTTTAAAAATTCTTTAGGTGAAGTATATGAAAGAGTAAATACTTTAACCCGTGGTGGTTTTCTTCTTAATTCTTCTTTAAAAAAGATACAAGAGGGTGTTCTTAGTGTAAGTACTGAAACTAGTCATTTTGTGAGTGATTTAAATGGTATTAATACTAATGTTACACGGGTCACAAAAACAACAACTGATACCGCAGGACATATAAGACAAGTTATTAAAGATACTCATGAATGGACAGATGCTAATGGTAGGTTACATCAAACTATATTAACTTTAAATGAACGTGGAGAGCAAATAGCACCAACACTCCGTACAGTTGATGACAATATTAGAAACGTAGGAAACGATTCACAGGAAAGTGCAGGACAAGTAACTAGTCTTGGTCAAGCGTTAGCACGTTCTTTTACTCAATTAGTTTCTTATTATGTTGTTGATGCACCTATAAGAGCATTACGTGAAGCATTAAGTGAAGCAATTACAACGATTAAAGAATTTGATAGTGCTTTAATTGAGTTTAAAAAAGTTTCTGACCTTACGGGTGAAAGTTTAACTAATTATGTTGCTAAACTTGCTGAAATGGGTGAAATTACAGGTTCTACTATGCAAGCAATGGTAGAGGCAAGTACTCAATTTCGTAAGAGTGGGTTTAGTGATGAGGATAGTGCTAGATTAGCAAGTGTTGCCGAGATGTTTCGTAATGTTGCAGACGAAGAAATTTCTGCGGCAGATAGTGCAAGTTTTATTATTGCACAAATGAAAGCATTTAATATTGAAGCAGAAAATTCACAACATATAATTGATGCAGTTAATGAGGTTTCTAATCACTTTGCAGTTTCTTCATCTGATTTATCTAATAACCTTGGTAAAGTTAGTGCGGCTTTAGCGGTTAATGGCGTTCAATATGAAGAAATGCTTGGTATGATGACCGCCATTACCGAAGTAACACGTAATGCTAGTACGGCTTCACGTGGTTTAAACATGATAAGTTCAAGACTTGTACAAACACTTGATGAAAGTTCTAGTACAGGTAAGAAACTTGTAAAAATATATAGCGATTTAGGTATTGCGCTTAAAGATGAAAATGGTCAAATGCGTGGTGCTTATGATATTCTTAAAGACTTAGCAGGTCAATGGAATACATTAAGTGGTGACCAACAAAAATATATAGCATTAACTTCCGCAGGTGCTAGACAAACTCAAAACTTTGTTGCTTTAATGGAAAACTTTAGTCAAGCGATTAAAGCAACTGAGATGGCGTATAATTCATCGGGTTCTGCGGCAAAAGAAAATGCTAGAGTAATGGATTCTGTTGAAAAAAAGACGGAAATATTACGTTCAGAATTTCAACAGATAGTAATTGGTAAAGGTGGATTACAAGATTTTGCCAAAGGGTTACTTGATGTTGGAATAAGTGCATTACAACTAGTAAATTCTTTAGGTGGTCTTCCAAGTCTTCTTACTGTTTTAACAGGTTTATTAATAGGAATAAATGTTTTAAATATTTATAATGGTTTACAATTAGTTGTTGGTGGTTTACAAAACGTAATATATGCAATACCAAGAGCAATTGGGGCTTGGCAATTATATTTAGGTCAAATTGAAGGTGTAGCGGCAGGTACGATAACTCTTAATCAAGCCATACAAGCGTCAATTCCTGTAATTGGATTAGTTATTACTGCACTTAGTTTAGTGACCGCAGGTATTATTGCTCATAATAGACAACTTGAAGAACAGAAACAAAAAATAAGAGAAAACATTTCTGCTTTTTCAGATGAATATAAATCTTTAGCAAATGTTCAAGAAAAATTACAAAATGAAAATATATCAAGAGAAGAATTAAATAGTATAATAGATGCTAACGTAGACCAATATGAAGCGGAAAGATTAAAATTATTAGATGTTAATAAAGCGAGAGAAGAAACTATTGCTTTAATTGAAGAAGAGAAAAAAGCAAAAGCACAAGAATTAGTTGATACAGGTTTAGCAGAATATGAAAATTCTTTAAAAACTCTTGAAGAAAACTATAAAGATTTTGAAAAATTTGTAAAACAAAAAGCAGGAAACCCTGTTACAGAAGAACTAATTGAATCTTTTGGTTTAAAAGATTTTAATGGTAGTGTAGAAGAACAAATAAATGTTTTAAAGAAATATAGACAAGCATTAATTGATACAAGAAGCGAATATTTAAAGAAACATAATTATAAAGAAACAGGATATACTGATGAAATTAAAGATGAAATTTCAGATGTTGAAGTTTTATTAAACGAACTTGGTGAAGTATACGATGAACACTCAAATATAATTAAAGCATTTGAAGGTGCTTTAAAAATACTTGGGAAACGTTATGATGAAACCACTAAATCCATAAAAGAGGGTGCAGATAGGTGGGGTCTTACCCTTGAAGTTCAAAGAAATGCACTACAAAAATCTAATGTTGAAACAAAACGTACAATTGAAGAATTACAAGAATTAAAAAAACAATATAATATAACTGAAAATGCAATTGAAGAATATATTGAAACACATCAAGACGAAGTTTTAACTTACGAAGAAGCCGCAAATGCTTTAATTGATGAAGCAATGGCGCAAGAAGAACTTGGAAATTCTGTAGAAGATTTAGATAAAGCGTATGAAGATGTTCTTAGCGCAAGTAATTCTTTAGTTTCAAGTATTAATGAAGTATCTTCTGCATTAAAAGAACAAGCAGAAAATGGGTCTTTATCTGTAGAAACACAATTAAAACTTATCGAAGCAGGTTATGCTACTGCTTTAATGTATGATAAAGAAACAGGTGCTTGTAAGTTAAATGAAAAAGCCGTACAAGCATTAGTTGAAGCAAAAATAGAAATGCAGATTGCTAATTTAGAAATTCAACGTTCTAATATAGCGTCTAAATTAATAGAAGAAGCAAATGCGGCAATTGTTTCAGCAGGTGCTTTTCTTGAATTAGCAAAAGCCAAAAATCTTGCCAACCAAGCCGCTTTAGATTATAGTGGTAAAGGTGGTGGGCGTAATATTGCCGACCCTTCTAAATCCACATCGGGATATGGTGGAAATTTTGGATATTTAGCAATAGATTCTAAAAAAGCAACAGACCAAATAGATGCTCTTAATGCTGAAATTGATGCTTTACAATCTAGTTTAGGAAATATAAAAACTAAAGGCGTAGGTGCTTTTGGTGGAATTTCTAAAGGTGCAGGCGGTGCTAAAAAAGAAACAAAAGAACTTAACAAAGAATTAGAAGAAACTAAGAAAAAATATGATACAGTAATAAAATGGATTTCAAAACAATATGATAAAGAAATTGATAGTATAAAGAAAGCCGAAAAAGAAGCACTTAAAGCAGAAGAAGAAAAAATTAAGGCTAAAGAAAAAGAAAAAGATAAAGCGTTAGATGCTATAGAAAAGGAAATAGACGCCCTTGAAAAAGCAAAAGACGCACGTAAGAAATATTGGGATGACCAAATAGACGCTCTTAAAAAAGCAAACGATGCACGTAAGGATGCATTAGAATTACAAGAAAAACTTGATGCTCTTGAAAGAGCGAGAGCCACAAAGGTTAAAATATATAAAGAAGGTCAAGGTTTTGTATATGATGTAGACCAAACTGCGGTTGCAAAGGCTCAGAAAGAACTAGATGAATACTTATCCGAAAAAGCATATGAGGATGAATTAGCAAGACTAGAGGCTCTTAGAGATGCCGAAATAGACAATTATGAGCAAAGAATAAATGCTATGAACGAATATAAAGATAACGTTCAAGCAAATTATGAGGCTCAAATTGAAGCCATGAATGAGCATAAAGAGCAACTAGAGGCTCAATATGAAGCAGAAATTGAAATGTATGAGAACTATAAACAACAGTTCGAGGACATGGTTAATGCTTATGAAGAAGAGCAGAATAGATTATTAGCACAACAATTAACAGGTATCGACTTTGAAAACAAGAATTGGATGACAAGGCTTGATAATCTGCAAAAGTTTGTTAATGAATATAATAAACTTCAAAAGCAACTTGGTGGAGATAACACTAATGTTTCTGCGGATAAGAACTTTAGTAGTGGTTCAAGTGGTGAAGGCGGTGGCTCATCAAGTAAAACCACAACATCAAAAGTTCAAAATTGGGTCGGTGATAAAGGTGGTTCGGGTAGTACAAGTGGTAATCAAGGTTATACATCAAATGCTCTTAATGCGGCTCGTAAAAGAGCAGGTATTAAAGGTTACGCTAGTGGTACAACCTCAATTAAACAAGATGAAATAGCCATAGTAGGTGAAAATCCCAACCAAGAAATAGTTATAGGTTCAAAGATTAATAACGGAGAACTTATGAACTTAGGTAAGGGTACAGGAGTAGTAAATGCTGATAGTTCTAAAACACTAGCAGGTATGCTTAATCAAGTAGGTCAATTTGGTGCAAGTGGATTTGGTAGTGGAAATGGTACTCTCAATAATAATATTAACAATGATAGTCTAGTAATAAATGGTGTAACAGTACAAGGTGCAAATATTAAAGACCCCGAAACATTTGTTAATGGGTTACTTAATCTTAAAGCAGAAGCGTTACAACGTGCATATAGACATCGTTAATATAAAGAGGGAGATATTGAAATATATATCTCCCTTGGTACATATTAAATATATTTTAACTCGTCAGATATGTCTATTAAAGTTAAAATATATATTTAAAAAGGCATATTTGACTATTTAAAGGAGTGGAATATATTATGACACAGAATGAAGTTGATATTATAAAAAATGCGGTTTTAGACGCAACTGAGGCATATGTAGATGCAAGATTAGGAACTGCGGCTTTTGTTAAAACACAGATAGGTGTTGTAACAAGTTCGTATAGAGATAATACAAGTAAAAAATGGATACATTCAGTAAAGTGTAATACTACAAGTAATACAAGTGGAATTGTATATAATAATGTATTATCAGTAAATAATATACGTTTTGGTAATGGTAAAGTTGTATTTTTAGTAGCACCTAATGCGCAATTTTCAAATCAATTTATACTTGGACAATTAGATGTTACGCCTTTTGATTTAGTAGGTGGTTCTATATCTATTGGTGGTTCTGACCCTTATAGTAATCCCAACTTTCGTGTAGATGCAAACGGTGCGGTCACTATCAAATATGGGTCTTTAAATATAAATAATAAATTTATAGTTGATACCGAAGGTGCATTAGACGCTACATCGGGTAAAATTGGTGGGTTTGAAATTACAGATACTTCATTAGGTGATGAAATAGATTCTACTAATTGTGTTGGAATGATAAAAGGTGATAAACTTTTTGCTTGGCATCCAGATGGACATACTTATGTGTATTATTATGGTATAAGACAAGTAAATGGAAATATAACAATTACTAATGGTGGTAGTACTATGACTATTAACCATGCCGATATATATGCTAGTGATAAAGGAAGTAACGTGGTATGGTGGTCACAATATAGCCCATCAGATAAAAGACTTAAAAAAGATATTATAGACTTAGATTTAGAAACATCTAAAAAGTTTATCAATAGTCTATCACCTAAACAATATGAATTTATACCAAATAAAACTAGAAATCTTACAAAAGGTAAAAGATATGGTTTTATTGCACAAGACGTAGAGAAAATTACGGGAAAAGATTTTAATATTGCATATGATGATGATGATAAATATAAACATTTAAATTATAGTGATATTATAGCCCCTTTGGTTAAGGTTGTTCAAAACCAACAAAAAGAAATAGAAAACCTTAAATCTAAATTAGGAGTCAAATAAATGACAGAGATAGGAATAAATACAGTAATGCAAGTCTTTAAAGACAATTTAGCAATGACAATAAAAAATTCTCAATTACCAATAGGAATAATTTATTATGTTTTTAAAGATATTTATAATGACTTAGAAAAAATATATAATGAAACTCTTGAAAAAGAGAAACAAGATATTTTATCTTCAATGGAAGAAGATAAAAAAGAAAATAAAGATAAAAAGAAAGATAAATAAAATATATTTTAAAGAAAGGAGGTAAAATATGGCACTTGTAAAACCTATCATAAATGAAATAGCGGCTTTTGATGCAACACAAGGAGCAACTATAACATTTATGGCAAGTGGTGGCGACCAAGTAACAGGGAATACTATAAAAGTGGCATTGAATGATGGTAGTTCACCCGAAACAGTAGTATATGAACATACTGAGATAACTTATGAATTATCTAATAGAATACCTGCTAATGTATTACAAAATGGACAATACTATAGAGTGGCTATTAAGACACAAGATATACTAGGTAACGAAAGCCCTTGGTCAAACTCACAACCTTTTTATTGTTATAAAACACCTAGTGTGTCATTAAATATAACTGAAAATCAAGTTGTAAAAACATCAAGTCTTCAAATAATATTAAGTTATACACAAGCGCAAAATGAGAAAGTGGACTATGCTTTAATAGAAGTTTTTGATGATAATAATATATTAATAGGTAGTAGTGATAATTTATATAATTCTAATTACCCTCCTTTAAGTTTTATTTATGATATATTTGGACTTGAAAACCATAAGAAATATTATACACAAGGTACTGTAACGACAATAAATGGTACAGTAGTAAAAACCAATAAGGTTTCATTTTATACTAACTTTGATACGATAATTGACGAGAATACTTTAACTGCGACATTAGATGCTTGTAATGGTTATGTTAATTTACGTTCAAGTGATATATTCAAAATAGGTGGAATTTCAAATCCTACTCCTTTAAGTTATTTAATAAATAACACGGTAGGTGATGTAAGAAATGCTTGTACTTTATTAGATTTACCCGAACTTTCGCATTGGGCTAAATGGGATAAATTGTTTACTATACCAAATGATTTTCTATTAAGAGTATGGTTTTATCCTGCAAGTCAACCTTATGAATTAATAAGATTATGTAACAGAGATGGCTCTAGTTATATGAAAATAACATTTATGCGTGATAGCACTACTGATTATATTTGTATAAGAACAGATAACGGTGGTGTTAAAGATGTGCCGTTAAATATGTTATGTAATGGTAATACTAAGGTATTTTTATGGGTAAAAGTAATAGGAAGTACTTGGGAAGTAAGATGCCAAATAATGAGTGTTACTCCAACTGTTTTTGAATGGAATAGTGATGAGAACAATATACCTTATAACACAACAATGGATTTAACTTGGGTAAGTGAAAACTTTGAAACTTATACGCCAAGTGCCGATAATTTTGTCGCCATGAGTGATGAATTTACTACTGTTATAGTGGGTAATGGTGCATATGACCATTTAAATATAACAACAGATACAAGTATTTCATATACGAATACAAAACCTACAGATTGGCAAAATGATTATATATTAAATATTGGGTTTAATGGTAATATAGCAAATAATAGTCCTAATTATACTAAACTTGTATTAAAGAGAAAAGATGATACATTACTCAATTGGATGAACTTGTCTACTGTTGATATAATTAATAACAATGTGGCTTATTATATTAATTTTGATGATAGTTTTATACCTACAGGTGTAAAACAAGAATATGCATTAGTAGTTTATGTTGATGATGTATCTAGTGAGTTCCATACAGTAGAAATAACACCAAGTTGGGGAAGATATTTCTTATCAGATAAGAATAATAAATTCCCTTTAAATTATGCAGTTATTTATAGTGGCGGCGTTCAAAACGTACAAAATGGTGTATTTATGCCTATTGGTGCTACTTATCCTATTATAGTACAGAACGGTGAAGGTAATTATAGGAGTGGTAGTGTGCAATTTAAGGTGTTAGGTTATCAATATGAGTTAGATAAGAGATTAGACAGAGTAAGTATTAAGAAACAAGCAGATGATATACTTAAATTCTTAACAAATGGTAAGGCTAAATGTCTAACTGATTTCAATGGTAATATATTTATACTTAGAGTTATAAATTCACCTCAAATTTCTTATGATGCGAATTGGGGTAATGGAATTATAACTATATCATTTGATTGGGTAGAACAGGGTAAATATAACGATTATGATAGTATGTTAGAGTTAGGTCTGTTTGATTATATAACGACAGAATAGGAGTGTGTGAGATATGAATATAAATCAGCGTGAATATAATGTCGCTAAACAAAATGGGCGTATTATACATACTAAAATAAATGTGTTAAATTATGACTTTCAAATAGTTGGTGAAATAAGTGGAGTCGTCTTAGACGGCTCTACTTATAACATTGACGCTACAAGTGATATAAGAAGAACGTGTAGTATATCATTGATACCAAAAGATAGGTCGTATAACGTTGAATATGGGGCTAAAATTTGGTTAGATAAGTACATACAGGTATTTATAGGTATTGAGGATAATAACTCGATAAATGACCCTTTTAATGATGATAATGTGGTATATAGTAATTTAGGTTTATTTATGATAAATAACCCCGATCAAGTTTATGATGCTACTAATGATACTATTACAATTAATGGTATTGATTTAATGGCTAAAATGACAGGTATGAGAGATGGTTATTTAGAAGGTCTTGAATATCAGATAGGTGCAAATGAAGGTATTAAACAAGCAATGACTAGTTTAATAAGTCAAGAATGTGGATTTACAAGATATTCAATAGACCAACCTAGTCCTACTATATTAACGCCTTATGAATTATCATTTGGACTTGGTTCTACGGCTTATAATATTTTAACACAATTAAGAGATATTAATGCTAATTATCAAACATACTTTGACCAAGATGGGATATTTTGGTTTAATAGAATACCTATGGGTTCAAATGAACAGATTATGGTTAATGATGATTTATGGAAAAAAGTATTAATATCATATAAACGTAGTTATGATTTTGAAAGTGTTAAAAATGTTATAGAAGTCTTTGGTAAAACACAAGATGATGGTCATACTCCTTATGGATTAGCGTGGGAAGATAATCCCGATAGTCCTTTTTATGCAGGTGAAAAAATTCCCGATACACAATCTCAATTTACTAATGGTATAAGGATTGTGTTAAGTGGTGGTGATTATGACAATATATATCCATTAGGGGCATATAGTGATATTGAAGCGTTTAATTCTCTTGCACAACAAAGGGCTAATTATGAGTTATACACAAGGTGTAGATTGCAAGACCAATTAGAATTAACTTGTGTTCCTGTTTATTGGTTAGATGTAAATTGGCTTATTGAAATTACTTTACCTAATAAACAAACACAAGTGGAAGAAAAACAACAATATATAACTAAAAAGATAAGTACGACTTTAGGTGTAAATGGTAGTCAAAATATTACTTTGATGAAATATTATCCGTTTTATCCTTTTGATTAGTATTGACTTTTTATAAATTTTATGATATAATATCAATGTAATTATATATAGAAAGGAGAAAAGGATATGGCTAGTGTATCTTTAAGAAAAGGTACAAAAGATGAAATTGCCGCTACTCCAAAAGTAGATGGTCAATTACTTATAGAAACAGACCAAGGCGACCTTAATAAGATATTTACCGATACATTAGATACAAGTGTAACTCCTAATGTAGTAAAAAGAACTTATGCAGGTGGTGGTGGTCACTTAATTCTACCTAATCCTAAAGCAGACCCACCTACTGTTCCAACTCCTACGGAAGATTTAGTGGTTGACGCAGTAAATGATGCAGGTGCTACAACAGAGGTTATTAATTCATTGTATGGTACACAACAATGGACTAATGAAAAAACTAAGAGATATATATTAAGTGGTAGCGGTGGTAAAATAGGCTCAAGTGGTGTTGGCACATTTCCCGAAGAAGATGCGGAAGTGGTACAAGTAACACCTGTTGGTGATGAAGACCCTTCTGCTCAAATGTGGTATGAAATTAAAAATCATCAATATGAGTTAACAGAAGATACTACAGTTGACTCCGATAAGAAATATTTTTCACAAATAATTGATGAATCGGATTGGTTATATCTTGATATACTTACAACTGTAGAAACTACAAATCCTGTTAGTGGTATGGGGGCAGATAATATAGATGTTAAACTTAAATTTGACCCTAGAACTAACGAACCTATTGTATTAGGTGGATATGTAATTGATACAGATACAGGAAATATGTGTATTAAGTTTGGTAATAGTATATCAGACACAGAAAATGCTAGAATAGCAATTGATATTACATATACTAGAAACGATGTTTCTTATCTTGATTAAGGAGAAAAATCAAATGGCAATAATAAAAGTAGACTACGGTACAATCGGGGGGGGGTTACCGATAGGTTGTGTTCCCGATGTGAGTAATATTACAACAGAAACAAATACGGGAACAACTACAATTCCCGTGACACAAAAACCTAAATATATATTCATATCGTTATGTCAGTCAAATAACTCAAATGGGTTTCTAGGTATGATAGACGTAAACAACAATATGGGATATAGACTTAGTTTTTGGGGTGATGCGCGGCATATTGAACCTTGGAACACTTTTCAAAGTTTTTTTACAAGTATAACAAATAGCGAAGTTGTATATGATAATTCTACTTGGAGTTCTACATATACATCTAGGGCATATATCGCTATATATTATTAAATCCCCTCATTCTATCCTAATGAGGGGTAGAAAGAGGATATATGAGTATTATTAAAGTAGATTATAGTGAAGTTGGTGGTGGTGAAATAAAGTCGGGTTATCTTGCAACGGCAGACTCAACGGGGAAAATCACTTGCGGTTTTAAACCGAGGCTTATAGAGTATATGGTTTTAATGACAAACGTTGCAAACAATTACGAAGTTGTACAGTATGACGTAACCGTTGACACCGACAAATATACAAGACACTTGATGACGAATAATACCGTAACTACCCCCAGTGTTGGAGATACATCACAGACGGGTGGCTTAATGTCTGTTGATAATGACGGTTTTACCATAGCATTTGGTAGTTTAGCATACACGCAGTTTCAACGGATTCGCTGGGTTGCGGCAGAATAAAGAAGAACACAATAGCAAAAGTAAAAATAAGTGTTTCCAATTGAAATAATAAATCAAAAATCATGAAAAATAACTAAATAAAATAAATCTTTTTATTTAATATAAACTAAAGAAAAGTTTAATAAGCCTTATTATCAAACGTAGGTACACATTGTTACATTTGTATACCTAATCTAAACTTTTAAAGGAGATTAAGATATGTTAATTAAAATGGAAACCTCTGCTAATGGGGGGGGGGTATAAAATCTGAGGATTTAAATCTTGTTATGAGTACAAATGGATTTCCCACAAATGCAGAAGCAATATATTATGATAGTGGAAATAAGACTCCATTTGTTGTTATTGTAACAGATAGCGCAAATAATACGGCAAGATTTGTTAGACTTTCAAGCAATACAGGTTGGATTATACAAGTTATTAATTTTAATAACCAACCTATAACAAGCGGAAACGTATCAGTAAGAGTATATTATACATAATAAATCCCTTGTCTACCCAAATGACAAGGGTAGATAAGGAGATAGATTAATGTTAGTTAAAATGGAAGCAAGCGGTGGTAGCGGTGGCTCACAAATAATAGAAGGAACTGCAAGCGGTGGCACATGGAGTGCGTCATGGGGATATGATGCGGAAGCCTTGGTTGTATTTAATCAAACGTCATCAAATGTTAATAACGTTCTATTAATTGATATTGCTACACGTAATTATTGGATAGCAAATTCAAGTAGTGGTTGGGCGTATGCTGGGACACTATCATCAGAGTGGACTGTAAGCCCCACGTCCGTAGCAATCACAGCAAGCCTTACTCATTTTGAAGTTATTGCGTTAACCGACTCATCATACTTACTTGCGACTTAAAACTGTTGCTTTACAGGGGTGCTTTTTTATTACAAATTTGAGAGGTAAAGACAATGCCAATAGAGATTTGGTGCGCCCTGATTACGGGGTATGAACACAACAAGGCAAGGCGACATAACGGGCTTTAACGATGCAGAAGTCAAAAATCATGAAAAAATTATTAAATAAAATTAACATTTTAATTACATATATCCTAGCAATAATAATTTTTGCTTCTTTGGTCGGTATAGGTATATGTGCAGTATTACTTAGCCGACCACTCTAAAATGATAGAAAGGAGAAATTAAACGTGTCTTATATAAAAATTAATGGGGATGACGTTCATTATAACGTATCTATATCACCATTTACAACACAACATGGTTATAGCGCAATACGTTTTATAGGTGAAGATATTCCCGAAACAGATAAAGGATTTAAATTATATAACGACAAGGATGAGGTTATATCTGATTTCTCAGATTATAAGTATATCTATCGTCAGAATGAATATTCTACAGAACACGATGAGATAGTTTATCCCAAGGGTTCAGATGCACCTTTACAACCTAGTGCAATTGAAAAACTTAATTCTAGGGTTAATCAAGTTAGTTCACAGGTAAATGCTATTACACCTTATACAGATTCAAAGAACGCATACATAGATGAAACAGAGTGTGTATTTGAAAATGTTACTAAAGAAGGTGTATTGACAGTTAACGTAGTTGATAGAAATGAAGTTTCTATAGATTTTGAGGTAACTAAGGAAGATAACAATATTATTGTTACGTTTGAGCCTCTTGAGGAAGTTGCTACAGTTTCTATTGTTATTCAGTAAGGAGAGATAATTATGAGATATTATATTGATACTATCGAACAGGTTAAAACAGAAGAAGGTGGAGTTAATGAGTATGGTAAGAGAGAACTTCAACCTGCTAGTAAGTCTTATGAAGAAGTAGAGTCTGCTTATTTTACTAAACTTGCTAACGTATCTAATGATATAGGTGAGGGCAAGAATCATTATTATATGGATATCAAGATTGTTAATTCTGATGGTGGAATTGAGAAGAAAGATAAAGTTGGTAAACGTGTAGAGCAGTAATTTTATGAATATAAAGGCGGTTGAAATATACCGCCTTTAAGTACATATATAACAAAGGAGATATAATATATGTTTAATGAAATGTTGGCTATGGGTGGAAATAGCGGCGGTAATAGTTTCAGAGGTAGCCTTGTTCCGACATCTTCATGGCAATACCTAGACTGTGGTTTTAACCCCAAAGAGGTTGTTTATTGGTGTGTTTATGCCAATACTGTTCTTATTTATGATTATGATGTTGAAAATAATAAGGTTTATCGGTGGTATCAGAACGATGCAAAAAGTGACGTAACAAGTTCTATTCTTAACACATACGTTAAAGTAGATGGAACAAAAATATACTTTACTACAACGGGAACAGCGGGTTTTGGAACAGTAGAGATTATGGCTATATAATAGGCTTTGACAATTAGACATACAATAGCAAAAGCAGAGATAGTATTAGGAGAATTGAGTGGTGGTGGAAACCCTAAATTGCAAACAGTTCAAGTAAGTGGAACTACAACAACATACACATGGGATTATGATACAGATTATGTTTTTGTATGGCTATGGTTTAACGGTGATACAAAAAAGTCGACATCACAGGATTCGATGATGCAGAAGTGGTTGATGGGGATGAAGATGATGGAGAATTAGTTATTGATTTAGATGAGGATAATTACTAAATGAAAAAGATTATAGAAAAACTTAAAAATATAAGTTCTTTAGGTGTATATGTAACTTTCTCAATAATTGTTTTAATAATTTATACTATAATTTCACAATATTTAGCAGTTAATTATAAAATTATATTAGATACATTAACTACTTGTGTATTTGGTTTTTTCGGTGGTGAAGTTGTTACGTGTGGTTTAATAAAGATATTTAAATTAAAAAGTGATAAAAATAATTCCGAAAATATTATCGGAGAGGGTTGACAATTTAATATTTATATGATATAATATATATGAACTTAGGTTAGATGAGGTGTTCAAGTCACCACGTACCTCGCAGACGTATCGTATTGAGAAAACGTAATCAATACGTGTCCTTTAGGGTTTTGCAATCGGAGCGCACTATTTAAGAATCGTAATCTACTAAGTTTAATATGATAGAAAAACTTATTAGTTTTTGTAAGGGTTACGACCCTAGTTTTTAAACTTAGCCCTTAACGGGCAGTTATAAATGGTTATTGAACCTGTCACACATTAAGGTTGTAAGTTTTTGCTCTATTAAGCGCAATTACTGAGTTTGGGTGTGATATATAATATTGGTGCAGACTATTAGATATGTTCTGTTAAATGGATAGTAAATGTATTCAAACCAAAATACTCTCAATATCCGAGATGTTAGAAGTATATTTGATAAAACAATCATCAGCCAATTATATGAACGAAAGTCGTTAGAGTCTTTCAGCAGAAGCGGTATCTATATCAATTCTGTACTTATTTATATTTGTTCTCCGTGAGTGACGGGAACGTTAAAATGTAGAATATTACTCACTTGTATACTTCTTTAAGAAATTTCTTAATGCCTTGTTTGCGGTGCAAGGTTAAAAAACCGCTTAATTAAATGAAATGTACAGAATGTAAATATCATTCATATATTGGAAACACATATTTTTGTGATGCAAATCCAAAAAGAGTTACAAGGATAGATTTTTGTGAAGTTGAATTAGACTTGCCGTGTGAAAAGCACAACAAAAGAGAAAAGAGTGTATATGTTAATTCCAAAAAGATATAAAAGGTATAAAAATATGAGCAGACTTGAAGAATTAGCAAATAGTTTATTTGGTGAAATGAGAGATATGACACCCGAAGAAAGTAAGGCTTATAGAGAAAGTATTTCAAAAATATCAAATCCTACAGGTGTTAATTTTTACGATTTAATAGGTATTCCATCTGCTTGTAGAAATTGTGGTAATCATCCTGTTAATGGCGGTAGTGGTATTTGTCATTGTACATTAGGTATATCTAAAATAACTTGTTAAGGAGATAATTATGAAACCACCTACACCCGAAGAATTTTATGAAGAAATGTTAAGAATTAAAAATAAGCATAATAACCCCGAAAGCGTACATTTTTATTTTGATGAGTATATATGTGATGTTTTAAAATCTTATGGCTTTCATAAGGGTGTAGAAGTATTTGAAAATACTGAATTATGGTATTCTTAATATAAAGGAGATTTAAATTATGAACGAAATAATAGCGTTTCTCTCAGAGAATTGGTATGTAATAGTAATGGTATTGGTCTTGTTATTTGCTATTTATTACACGATAACGAATAAACAAAATGTTAAAAAATGGCTCTGTTACGCAGTAACAATTGCGGAACGTGACCTAAAATCGGGTACAGGACAACTTAAACTTAGACAAGTTTATGATATGTTTATTGAAAGATTTCCTGTGTTCTCTAAACTTGTACCTTTTTCAACGTTCAGCCTATGGGTGGACGAAGCCTTAATTTTCCTCAGAGAGCAACTTGAAAAGAATGAAGCAATAAAGAATTTTGTTAATATATAATTTAGTACAGTACCTATAGGGTATTAATATATTTATACGTGGGATAGGGTCGCTCCCGATAAGTAGTGTAGTCCAACTATTTCCTACGTATATTTTTTTTATTGAATAATATTTTATTAATTAAGAAAACAACATAATATTTTAATATTTATGATAACATATACAAACCTATTTAATAAAGGGGATGATAAAATATGAGTAAAATCGGGCATAGTAGCCTTGACGAAAATCGTAAAACTAAAGGCGGTAAAGCAGGTGACCAAACGGGTAGAGAGGTTACTACAGGTTCGTGGTATGCTAAATCATGGTCATATGTATTACGTGCCAAAGATAAAAATATAGCGGAACGTATGGCTAAAGCGTGTGAAGATGGATGTGCCAATCAATGTATAGGCTACGACCAAGGGCAAAGAAACACACTTAGAACACAAGCAAAACTTTGCGGAATGAATTTAGCATTAATTAAAACTGATTGTGAATGTGATTGTAGTTCATTTATGTCAGTATGTGCTGAATGTGCAGGAGTTCCAATTCCTTATGTAGGTGGTAATGCTCCAACCACAAGCACAATGAAATCGGCGTTTTTAAATACGGGATATTTTGATTTACTTACAGATAAAAAATTCCTAGATTCTGATAAGTATCTTAAAAGGGGAGATATATTAGTAGCCGTGGGTCAGCATACAATTATGTGTCTTGAGGATGGAGTTATGGCAGATATATCTAAGATAGAAACTCCTAATGAAATTAAAGCAATAGATTTATCAAAATATAATATAATAACAAATTATAAACAAATGGCTAATGAAATAAGTCATGTTATAATTCGTGTAGGTTTTCGTTCGGCTACTAGTGGAAACATTATAGAGGATGATTTATTTAAGAAACATATAGAAAATTGTCTTGCTAATAATATGTCGGTTGGTGTTTATTTTTACGACCAATCAATATCAGAACAAGAAGCAATAGAACAGGCAAATTGGGTTTTAGATAAGATAAAGTCTTATAATGTTACATTGCCTATCTATATAGACTCTGAGGCTATGAAAGACCATGATGGTCGTGCAGATAATATTTCAAAAGACCAAAGAACTAAAAATATTATAGCATTTTGTAATACTATAAGTAATGCTAATAAGGTTTCGGGAGTTTACGCCTCTGATAGTTGGTTTAAGTCAATGTTAAATTTTGACCAAATAAAACACTTTAATATTTGGTGTGCAAGATATTCAACTCAGAAACCTACCATATCTAAGTATGATATTTGGCAATATGGCTCAGAACAATTTATTTGGGCGCAAAAACCTATTGATGTGAATTGGATATACAATTTATCATCTAATACTCAAAAACCCAAAAATGACCCTGTTACGTGCGAAATAAAGGGTATAGACAATAGGGTTAAAGTAAATGATTATCTTAATATAAGAAATCAGCCGTTATCTAATGCTCAAATTGTTGGTAAGTTATATAACAATAATCAGATAGATATTTATGGATATGTTCATGATTGGTATATGATAACTCCAAACATGGATAAATGGGTAAGTAGTAAATATGTTACTACTACACAAGGAATAACCACCGCTAATCTTAATTATAGACAAGGTGCAGGAACTAACCAAAAAGTATTAGGCGTATATGAAAAAGGAGTGACTTTAAAACTTCTTAATAAGACAACATATAATAACGAGATTTGGTATTTATGTTTAGATAATACTGATAGATTTGGTTGGTGTAGTGGAAAGTATATAAAATAAAAATTAAAGGGAAAAGATATATATATATCTTTTCCCTTTTTTTAGTTTATTTAAAATATATATTTAAAGGTTTATTACAAGCCGAAAATTCGGGGCAACCCTTTTGATAAACACACATAGGAACTAATACATCTTTAAATTCGGGATTAGTTTTAAGCACCTGTTTAATAATTTCTTTCATAACTTCTCTTGTTTCTTCCGATGCTTGATTACATAATCTACGTCTAGCCATAAACATAAGTTCTTGTGCATTTATGTACATTATATGACTAACTAATTCTCCTTGTGGCTTTTGCGCTCTTGGAATATTATTATTTGTTCTATCATCTCTTTGAGATTGAACAAAGTGTTCGACACCTAAACCATGACGAACAAAGTGAACTGAAACCCAATAAGGCATCTCAATTTTAAATGCAAACCAAAGCGTTCTAATAGGGCTATGCTCTGCCTTTAATATCTTTTCTTTCCATTCATCTGTAGGTAATTGTGTTGATGTTTTACCTATTGTATTAAGCGCACATTGTTTACAGAATAGCCAATCTTCATCTGTAGGGTATTTTAACATTTCTACTTTCATTTATTCACCTTTTCTTATATCGTAAATCATAATTCCCCAACCAATACTTAGTATAACGAATACTATAGCGGTTAATACAATATTACTTAAACCTGTAAAAAGATTAAAACAACTTAATATAATGCTTATGAGAAACAATATTACACAAATAGTTTTTCTGTTTGAATTAAACCAATTCTTTATCTTTTTAATCATATTTTTCACCTACTTTATTTGAATATTATAATTAGTAACTATCTTTGCTCCGTTAATTTCTTCACCACTCTTAATAGCGTTCTTAATTGCTACTTTGTCGGGGTTCTTTTCTATCTTAGTCTTTATGTACTCTTCGGGCAGTTTGTCAATATCTGTTACTTCTACGCTATCACTTTTACGATAACTTATCTTAGAATGAGGTAGTTCAAGTTTATATTTATGTATACCTTCAAAATCTATATCCCCATTTTCATCTATGAATTGACGAACAACAAAATAATCAACCCTATTCTTTAACCATTCTCTTTTTGCTTCTCTTGCTTTTTTTTCTGCTTGTAAACGCTTAATTTCTTTATCAATTACAGATATTTCACCATCTATCATCTTTTGTAAGCAGTTAGTATTATCAAGTTTAGTATGTAAATCTAGTTGAATAGAATTATAAAGTTCATTAAACTCTTCTTCTGTTTCAATTATTTCACCTGTTTCATCATTAACGTGATATTCTAATAAGTTCATCATACTGTCACTTATTTCAAAAAGATTTTTACTCATATATTTACTCCTTTTCATTTGTTTTAATAAACATTACATAATTATTATTTTGATTGCAACATTCTCTTAAAAGAGATATTGTATAAATACCTTCTCTCTTTGTACCATCTCCCCTTAAACATTCGCTATATCTAGGACATTCTTTAGATGCACAAAGACATATATCATTTTCAAACATTTTCATATCCTTTCATAATTATAACCCTTCTCTGTTGTATAATAAATATTTGATATTCCTCTATCTTTTAATGCTTTTGTACAACTAGGACAAGGCTTACACATTCTTGTTTTACCACAACTTTCACGATATACAAATATTGATACTTTAGACCAATCTATATTTAAATCTTTTGTATCAATAAGACATTTCATTTCTGCGTGTATACATGGTAAATGATTATCAGCGCAATATCCTCTATTGTTCTCTATGTTTAAATTTTCTCTATATTTATTATATTGATACTGTATAGGATTAGTCTTTTTACTATTCCAACCATTTGCTATTATTTTGTTTTTATAAACCAAAACCGCACCAATATGTACGTTCTTTTTATTATAATCACTAAACTTTGATGCGGTCTTGGCTAATTTGAAAAATTTATTTATATTCATGTGTATATTATATCACATAAATATTTATTTGTCAAGTATTAATTTCATCTCCGTTGTCTAATTCAACAAAGAATTGTCCATCTTCTATGGGTTGGTTGGTGTCTTGAATGTAATCTATATAAGCAGGTAGTAATACATAATCATCTTCTTTTGTTCTACTTGCTAAATAATTATTCCAAAATAACCAATCTGCACTTTTTAATTCTTTATCTAATTTGTCTTGATTTATTTGAAAGATTAACATTTTATCACCTATGCTTAACTCTCATTTCTACTTCTTGTTGTTTACCAAGATTGAAAGCAGACTTATAATCGCCCGTCAAATAGCCTGTGACACGTCTTAATCTACGTATATTATGGCTACCACATTCGGGGCAAACATCATTCATATCATCAGTATAACCACAATCATTACACATATCGTTAGGAACATTAATAGCAAAATAAGGAACATCTTTATCCATAGCATAATTTACTATTGTTTCTAATGCTTGTAGATTGTTTTTAACTGACCCATCTAGTTCAATATATGTGATACAACCTGCGGAACTGTAACCTGTTAATTGTGATTCTATATCTATCTTTTCAATAGGTGACATTTGTTTCCATACAGGAACGTGCATAGAGTTTGTGAAAAACTCTTTATCTGAAACATTAGGTATTTCACCATATTGCTCCTTAAATTTTTGCATAGCCGTATAACAAAGGTTTTCAGCAGGAGTATAATATACACCAAAGTTTAAGTAATAAGTATAATCTACTGTTTCGTTATTTATAATAAGTTCTTTATGGTGTAATTCTTTTTTAAACTCTGCACATCTATCTTTAAATAACTGTTCAATACGCTTTGCAAGTTCCATTCCTTTAGGTTCTGTATGGTCGCAACCTATAAGAATTTGTAATGTTTCTGCAAGTCCTAATTGACCGATTGCAAGTGTGCCGTGTTTAAGTGCTGATATAATCCCTTCTTCGGGTACATATCCTGCCATTGTATTGTTCTCATACATAAATTTTGCAGATTCGGGAGATTGAGAACATATATAATCAAAACGTTCTATTAACGTATCTTTAGCATCATGAATTGCTTCGTCTAAACGTCTAAAGAATTGATTGATTACTGTATCATCTTCCCATTCGGGTTCTCCAATTTTTGCTTCTATTGCTATTGTTGGGAGAATTATAGTTACAGGACATATATTTCCCCGACCATCTTTAAGTTGACCAAAACCATTTGCATCCCAACCGTTAGCAGTTCTACAACCCATTGTTGAAAAATATGTCTTGGGGTCATTTATATCATAACCTTGATTACCACTCCAATCTACATTAGCATAATTCGGATATAATCTCTGTGCCGTAGATTTAAGGGCTAATTGGAATAAATCATAATTGGGGTCACCTTTATATCTATTAACTCCCTTCATACATTGAAAGATACCACAAGGAAAAATACTTGTTTTATGGAATTTACCAACACCTTTTATACTACCATTAATTAAGGCTTTTGTTACCATACGACCTTCGGGCAATGTACAAGTTCCATAGTTGATACTTGTAAATGGTAATTGATTTCCCGACCTTGATTGAAGTGTATTTAAATTATGATACATACCTTCAACCGCTTGATTAAGTTCCTTTTCTGTTCTGTTTAGAGCATACTTATAAGCCTTTTCATTATAAGCCTTATAATCGGGTTCATCTATAGATAAATCATTATGGAAACTATAATCAAGTTCGTGTTCTTCAACTAATTCAATATATTCCTTATAATGTTTAAAGAATGATTTTCTTACATAAGGTATCATAGTCCAATCTAAGTGTGAAGCAGATACCCCACCAAACTGTTGTAAACTTTGTAACTGAAAAATTACCGCAACTAATTGAAAAGCGGTATTTATAGAATTAGCAGGTCTTACATCAGTTTGTCTTGTGTTAAATCCTTTAGCAAGTAAATCATCAAATGGAATAGTTAAACAGTTGTGCGAACCTATTGCATAACTATCAAGGTCGTGTATATAAACCCTGTTCTTTAAATGATTCTCTTTTGATTTACGACACATACAGTTATTAAGTGCATATTCTTTCAACACATCAGAAGATACCGCACCCATTTTACCGCCAAAAGAACGTTCATCTACGTTAGCATTTTGATTTTCTACATTTGTTGCTTTTAATCTTCTTGTAATAGATTTATTAAGTTTACTACGTTTATCTCTTTCTAATGTTCTATTGTTTCTGTAAAGGATATAACTTTTAGCAACATCTTTACGATTACTTGCCATTAGTTTCTTTTCAATTATATCCTGTATTTCTTCTACACTTAAATCTTTATTTTCACTTTCTTTTTCAATACTTTGTGCTATTAATTCAATCTTTTCTCTAGTTTCGTCTGTTATGTCTTTATCAATTTCTATAAAGGCTTGTTCAAGTGCCTTTACAATTTTACTTTTATTGAATTGAACAATTCTGCCATCACGTTTAGTTACTTTTTGCATATCAAAATGCTCCTTAATAAAATATATTTTATCTTAACCAAACTTCAATCCAATCTTCTTCATCAAATGTTTGAGTTTCCATAACTTCCATATTCATCATTGACTTTGCTTGGTCTGTAAATTGGTTGGGATAATTATAATCGGTATGCGGTTCTTCATCATTTTCATTTTCAAACCATAACAATATAAGTTTTCGTGTAGGATTATCCCTTATAAAATCTTTAAGTGTCATT
>JAEIGA010002012.1_pt1 | contig 32371 bp, 32 predicted proteins | sample 9270691 | NCBI WGS metagenome assembly JAEIGA01 (sample SAMN17057246, study PRJNA624740) | gut metagenome | biome: biome; isolation source: fecal sample | host: Bos grunniens | place: China: Xizang | collected 2019 | reverse complement strand
GTTTACCCGTTCCCCAAGGCTTTACTATTTCAACCGAAGCATGTACTCAATATTATGAAGACGGAAGACAAATCAATAGTGATATTCAAGCCGAAATAATGGAAAACATTGAAAAGATGGAAAAGATTACCGGCAAGAAATTCGGTGATTTAGAAAATCCGTTACTCGTATCCGTTCGTTCGGGCGCAAGAGCGTCAATGCCTGGTATGATGGACACCATCTTAAACCTTGGTTTAAACGAAGACGTTGTTAACGTAATTGCAAATAAATCAGGCAATCCCCGTTGGGCTTGGGACTGCTATAGAAGATTTATTCAAATGTATTCCGACGTGGTAATGGAAGTTGGTAAGAAATACTTTGAAGAATTAATCGACAAAATGAAAGAAGAAAAGGGCGTTACGCAAGACGTTGAACTTACTGCAGACGACCTTAAAACTTTGGCAAATCAATTCAAAGCAGAATATAAAGCAAAACTCGGCACGGATTTCCCCACCGACCCGAAAGAACAACTTATGGGCGCAATCAAAGCGGTATTCCGTTCGTGGGATAACCCCCGTGCAAACTATTACAGAATGCAAAACGAAATTCCTTATTCGTGGGGTACTGCAGTAAACGTACAAATGATGGCGTTTGGTAACATGGGTGAAACTTCTGGTACCGGCGTTGCATTTACTCGTGACCCTGCAACCGGCGAAAAGAAACTTATGGGCGAATTCTTAATGAACGCTCAAGGTGAAGACGTTGTTGCCGGCGTTCGTACGCCGATGCCGATAGCAAAACTTAACGAAGTTATGCCTGCGGTTTACAAACAATTTACTGAAATTTGCGGTATTTTAGAAAACCACTATAGAGACATGCAAGACATGGAATTTACTATAGAAGACCGTAAATTATATATGCTCCAAACCAGAAACGGTAAGAGAACTGCTAAGGCAGCGCTCAAAATCGCGGTTGACCTAGTTAACGAAGGTATGATTACCAAAGAACAAGCGCTTCTTATGATTGACCCCAAACAATTAGACGCTCTTTTACACCCGCAATTCGACGCTGTTGCATTAAAGAAAGCAACCCCCGTTGCACAAGCGCTTCCCGCATCACCGGGTGCTGCTTGCGGTAAGGTAGTTTTCACTGCTGAAGACGCAGTAGAACAAGGTAAGAAAGGTGAAAAGGTTATCTTAGTTCGTCTAGAAACTTCTCCTGAAGATATCGAAGGTATGCACTACGCTCAAGGTATCTTAACCGTTCGTGGCGGTATGACTTCTCACGCAGCCGTTGTTGCTCGTGGTATGGGTACTTGTTGCGTTTCAGGTTGCGGTGAAATCAAAATGGACGAAGCAAACAAGAAATTCACTCTTAAAGGCAAGACTTACGTAGAAGGCGATTACGTTTCGTTAGACGGTTCTACCGGTAACATTTACGGCGAAGCAATCCCCACCGTTCCCGCAACTATCGGCGGAGAATTCGGTACGATAATGGCTTGGGCAGATGAATATAGAAAATTACAAGTAAGAACTAACGCTGATACTCCGGCGGACGCTAAACAAGCAAGAGCGTTTGGCGCAGAAGGTATAGGTCTTTGCCGTACCGAGCACATGTTCTTTGACCCCGATAGAATTTCTGCAATCCGTGAAATGATTTGTTCAGACACGGTAGAAGAAAGAGAAGTTGCACTAGCAAAATTGTTGCCTATGCAACAAGGCGACTTTGAAAAGTTGTACGAAGCACTCGAAGGCAAACCTGTAACCATAAGATTCTTAGACCCACCGCTTCACGAGTTCGTTCCTACTACTGAAGAAGACATCAAGGCTCTTGCTGATACTCAAGGCAAAAGCGTTGAAGATATTAAGAATATTATTTCTTCTTTACACGAGTTCAACCCCATGATGGGTCACCGTGGATGCCGTTTAACCGTAACCTATCCTGAAATTGCAAAAATGCAAACGAGAGCGGTTATTCGTGCGGCTATCACAGTTAAAAAGGCTCATCCGGACTGGAATATAGTTCCCGAAATTATGATACCATTGGTTGGCGAATTAAAAGAACTTGCGTTCGTTAAGAAGATAGTAGTTGCGGTTGCTGATGAAGAAATCGCAAGCGCAGGCGTTTCGCTTAAATACGACGTTGGTACGATGATAGAAATTCCACGTGCTGCGCTTACCGCAAGCGAAATCGCTAAAGAAGCAGAATTCTTCTGTTTCGGTACTAACGACTTAACTCAAATGACCTTTGGTTTCAGCCGTGACGATGCTGGTAAATTCTTAACCGCATATTATGAAAGCAAGATTTACGAAAACGATCCGTTTGCAAGAATTGACCAAAACGGTGTTGGTAAACTTATGGAAATGGCTGTTTCTCAAGGTAAAGCAGTTCGTCCTGAAATGCACTACGGTATTTGTGGTGAACACGGTGGTGACCCCACTTCAGTTGAATTCTGCCACAAAATCGGCTTGACTTACGTTTCGTGCTCACCGTTTAGAGTTCCGATTGCAAGACTTGCAGCGGCACAAGCGCAAATTAAGTTTCCTAGATAGTTAAATTCTAAAAATAAATTTCACCGCAAGCAATTTTGCTTGCGGTGTTTTTTAAGCAAAAATCACCTTTGTTTTAACCCTTTCATATACTGCGTATATGAGAAATTCTGCCATTATAAATTTAACAACGCTAAAAAACAACGCCAAAAATATAAAATCAGCCTTGCCGAAAGGCACTAAATTTTGTGCGGTAGTAAAAGCCAACGCATATGGTCACGGCGCGCCTGAAGTTGCTTCGGCGCTATACGATACGGTAGATTGCTTTGCCGTTTCGATTATTGAAGAAGCCGTGCAACTTCGCTTAGCGGGAATAGATAAGGACGTTTTAGTATTAGTTCCTGTAAACGCAAACGAGATAGAAATTGCTATAAATAAGAATATTACGTTAACGATAGACAGTCTAAAAACCGTTCGCGCAATAAACAAGGTGTGCAAAAAACTAGACGCCAAGGTTAAAGTTCATATTAAGTATAATACGGGCATGAACAGATTTGGTATAGACGATTTAGACCAACTAGACAAAATTTGTAAATATATAAGCAAAAGCCCGTTTATAATCTTAGAAGGAATTTATTCTCATCTGGCTTGTCCAGAGAATGAAAGGGCTTTTAATAGCGCTTATAATAAATTTTTACTTGCAATTAACAAGACAAAGGTTTATAATAAAAAAGTAATAGCGCATTTATCGGCAAGCGGTGGTTTTTTGAAAGGCGCGTTCTTCGATATGGTTCGTATAGGTATACTGCTATACGGCTATAAACCCTTCAAATCAAACGCCGTCACAGTAAAACCCGTAATGAAAGTGTTTTCGCAAATAATAAAAAGGCGAAAAGTTGGCGCGGGCGATAGCGTGATGTACGGCAACAAACGGTTAAAAAAAGAGCTAAGCGGTGTTATTGTTCGTTCGGGGTATGCGGACGGGTTTGCGAGAAAACGCATAAATAATCTTGCGAACAATCGTTGTATGGACGTTTCGATGTATCAAGAAAACGGCGCTAAAGATATTTTTCCCGTTTTAGCCGATGCCGACGAAATTGCAAAACAAACGGGCACGATTAGTTACGAAGTTTTATGTACTTCAACTCTTCGTGCAAATAAAATATATAAAAGGTAAGAAAATGTATTATTTTAAAATGACAATTTTATTAGTAGTTTACAACTTTTTTTTGTCAATAATATCAATGGCGGTACTGCTTATTGACAATTCTTTGTGGGGCTTAAAACTCGCGCTCGCCATAGTATGTTTGCTGATTTATTTAGTTCTTATGTTTATAATGCTATCAAAAGAAGGCGAACAAGGTTTAACGATAAGAAATTCCAACGATATAGAAAGAGAGCATATCATAAGAACGGGGGAAGATAGACCGCTTAAACTAAAAGAAGAGTATAAAACGTGGAAGGGTTTTTTTATAGGCTTTTTGGCGTGCTTACCCGTAGTGGTTTGCATGATAATCCACTTGATAACCTATTTTGCAAGTGCGGGTGCGGTTAGTGGCGCAGGTGTTTTAGCTGGTTACATTTATATGGTATTTTTTGCGCCCGTTACCTTGTTTATAACGCAAGAAGTGGCGCTTTGGTGGCAGTTCTTATTTATATTGTATTCTGTTCCCGTTATGATGCTAACTTGTGGAGCAGGCTATATTTTCGGTGCTAAAAAACAACAAGCGCGTTACGACGAGTTAAAACAAAAACACCGCGAAATCTACGGTGAATAAAATTGAGAATAGTTAGTGGGAAATATAGGGGTAGAGTACTCTCTTCTTTTAACGGGGACGACATTAGACCCACGGCGGATAAGGTGAGAGAAAGCCTGTTTAACATACTTCAATATAAAATTGTAGACGCACGCGTTCTAGATATGTTTTGCGGAACGGGTGCGGTTGGGATAGAAGCGTTATCCCGCGGGGCTAAAGAAGTAGTTTTTAACGATAAAAGTAGAGAAAGTTTGATTATTACCAAAAAAAATTTAGAAAAACTTGGCATAGACAACGGTATTAGCGTTATAAACAGAGACTACTCGGCACTGTTTGAAATGAACTTGTCTCTATTCGACGTGGTATTTATCGACCCGCCGTATGCAAGTGACGCGGGGGTTTTGGCGATAGCTAAGGTAGACAAGCTTTTAGTAGACGGTGGAATTGCCGTTTTCGAATCGGAAACGCCTTGGGAGAGCCGAAAAATATTAGATTTGCCAAAAGGGCTAGTTTTTTACGACGAGCGTAAATACGGCAGAGTGTACTTAACCTTTTTTAGAAAGGAGAATTAATATGAAAACGTGTGTTTTTGCAGGCACGTTCGACCCGTTTACAACGGGGCACGAATACGTTGTTGATAAATGTTTAGAGATATTTGATAAAGTTATTATTGCGGTTGGTATAAACCGCGCTAAAACGCCTTTTTTTACGACGGAAGAACGTGTAGACGGTATAAAAAGCGTGTACGAAGGAAACGAAAGGGTAGAAGTTGACGTTTTTTCAGGGTTACTCGTTGACTTTATGAAAACGAAAGGCGCAATTTTTAACGTTAGGGGTATTCGTAACGAAAAAGACTACTTGTACGAAACGGAAATGGCAAGTTACAACCAAGACTTTTATCCCGAGATAACTACGGTGTATATTCCAACGCCCAAAAACTTGGCGTTCGTATCGTCTTCGGCAGTACGTCAACTATTAGAGCACGGTGCTTCTATAGACGGATATTTGCCTAAAAAAGCAAAAGGTAAATTTAACCGAATACTAAACCAAAAAACTAAAAACTAAACCTAAAAAATAACTGATAACCGCCGAGAGTAGTTTGGAAAAAACGAAAGGGGCGGTTTTTAATTTTGCTTTTTTCAGGTAGGATATCGATTGAAAAATTACTGAAAGCCCACCGAAAGAACATAGGGCGCAAATTATAGGTAAAAGTGATTTTGCGCTTGCGCCCGATACCGCCAATCCTTTTAAACCCTTGGTGCATTCGAAAAGCCCTAAGGCAATTCCTTTGCCAAAAAGTTGGTTTCCAAAAAGATAATTTACGATGCTCTCTATCGGCGCTAAAAGTTTAAAAAAAAGTAAAATTTCGGTAAACGTATAAAAGAGTGTAATTATTCCGCCGACAACAAGCACTGAAATAACGGCGGAATATACGCTATCAAAAAACAAGTCGTTCTTTTCGCCGTTAGTAATAGGCGTGAGAGTAATAGGTTTTTCTTTGCGATGATAAAAAGAGAAGATAATACCCGTAATTAGTGCGGATAAAAGCGTTACGGCAAAAGCAATCGCGCCAAGATTTTTATTATTAAAAGTTATTGCGCCAACGCTAGCAATCAAAAACATAGGCGACGGTGTGGAACAAAACGTGCTAGCGCGTTGTGCTTCGGTAGTAGATAAATATCCGTTGTTTTTTAAATCGCTAACCATTTTCGCTCCAACGGGATAGCCCGACATAACGCTTAATAAAAGGGCGTAGCCGACGCACCCGTTAACAAGAAAAAGTTTACTAGTAATAGGCGAAAAAACTTTAGAAATTTTTTTGGTTACAGAAAGCGAAGATAAAACTGCGGTTACAAAAAGGTAGGGGAAAAGAGTTGGCAGAACACAAGCAAAATACAGTTTAATTCCGTCCGTTACAAAGGTGGAAAAGTGCGGAAATATCATTAAAGAAACCGCCAAAACTAAAAAAGAAAAAAATATTAAAAATTCGGCAAAAAGTTTTTTGCGAGACAAAAAATTATACACGATAAATTTTATTAGCGCTTGAAAAAAATTATACTGTATGGTAATATATTTATATGGATTTATTTGATTTAGCAAAAGAAAACCGTTCGGTTCCACTTGCCGAGCGAATGAGAGCAAAAAACTTAAACGAATTTTTAGGGCAAGATCATATAGTAAGCGAAAACAGTTTGCTTCGCAGGGCTATCAAATTAGATAGGCTGGGTAGCTGTATATTTTGGGGGCCACCCGGTTGCGGTAAAACCACGTTAGCAAACGTTATTGCAAGCAGTACCAACGGTAATTTCGTGAAATTAAACGCTGTATCAAGCGGTGTTGCGGATGTAAAAAGAGTGGTAGAAGAAGCGATAAACAATGCTAAACTATACGGTAAAAAAACCTATTTGCTTTTAGACGAGTGCCACCGATTTAACAAAACGCAAAGCGACAGTTTGCTTCCGTCTATTGAAAAAGGGGATATAATTTTTATAGGTTCAACTACCGAAAATCCCTATGCTTCGATGACGCCGGCTATAGTTTCACGGTGCAGAGTTTTCGAACTCAAACGTTTGAGTACTGAAACTGTGAAAAAAGCGCTAAATATAGCCCTTAAAGATAAAGAGCGTGGGCTAGGCGTGTACAATGTGGAAATTTGCGAAAAAGCGCTGAACCATATCGCGTTATTAAGCGCGGGCGATTTAAGGGTTGCGTATAACGCGTTAGAGATGGCGGTGCTTACCACTAAGCCTGATGAAAACGGCAAAATTACCGTTACTTTAAGCGACGCAGAGCAGTCTATTCAACAGAAGGCGCTATCCTTCGATGAGAATTTGTATTACGACATACTTAGCGCATTTTGTAAAAGTCTTCGTGGCAGTGACGCTAACGCCGCACTTTATTATATGCAAAGGCTAATTCAGGGCGGTTGCGACCCGTTGCTTATAGCAAGGCGAATAGTGGCTCACTCGGCGGAAGACGTCGGTATGGCTGACCCAATGGCGCTTGTGGTTGCGACAAACGCTTTGGTGGCTTATGAGAAATTAGGGCTACCGGAAGGGCTACTTCCGTTATCCGAAGCGGTGATTTACGTTTGCGAGGCGGAAAAATCTAATTCGGTATATCTTGCTATGCATCAAGCGGGTGAAGACGCCGTTTCGATTAAAGATGATTTCGTGCCCACGCATTTAAGAAACGCGGTGTACGGTTCTAAAGAAGATAAAGAACTTTCAAAAGAATATAAATATCCGCACGATTACGGCGGATACGTTGACCAACAGTATCTACCAGACCAACTGAAAGGCAAAATTTATTATAAGCCTAACGACAGGGGGTTTGAAAAACAAGTTAAAGAAATACGCAAAAGTAAAGGCAAAAAGCAGTAAAGGAAGTATATATGGACTATTCAGTTAAACTCAGTAAAGAATTAGGCATACGCGTAGATCACGCAAGCAACATTATAGCGCTTATTGACGACGGGAACACTATTCCGTTCATAGCGCGATACAGGAAAGAGCAAACGGGCTCTTGTGACGACCAGGTTTTGCGTGAATTTTTCGATAGACTTAAATATCTAAGAAATTTAGATAAAAGAAAAGAAGAAATTGCGAACTCAATAACCGAGCAAGGCAAGATGACCGACGAGATTGCGTTAGCCCTTGCCCAAGCCGAAACTATGACGGAAGCGGAAGATATTTACCGCCCGTACAAACAAAAAAGAAAAACGCGCGCAAGTGTTGCTATTGAAAAGGGGCTTTCGCCACTTGCCGAAATTATTTTTGCACAAAACGCGCAAACGGAAGTTAATAAAATCGCTAAAGATTATATTAACGCCGAAAAGGGAGTTGAAAGCGAAGAGCAAGCAATTCAAGGTGCTATGGATATTATCGCCGAACAAATTTCAGACGACGCCGAACTTAGAAAGAGTTTGCGTAAACGGATTATGGATACGGGCGAGATTACTTGCAAGTTGTTAGAGAGTGAAAACAGCAAGACCTACGACATGTACAAAGACCATAAAGAGCGCCTATCAACTATACCTTCGCACAGAATTTTGGCTATCAATCGTGGCGAAAAAGAAGAGTGCTTAAAGGTAGCGGTAACGGTAGACGAGCAAGCGTTTATAGACCAAATCAAAGCCGAAAAACTGTCAAATGGCGGAGAGAGTTCGGCACTTGTCGGTCTATCTATTGAAGACGCGTTTAAAAGGCTTATTTTCCCTTCGCTAGAAAGAGAAGCAAGAAGCCAACTCACCGAAAACGCAAGCGAACAGGCTATAAAGATGTTCGAAGTAAACTTACGCCCGTTGCTTTTACAGCCACCGCTTAAAGGCAAAACTATTTTAGGGCTTGACCCCGCGTATAGAACGGGTTGTAAAATCGCTGTTATAGACTCTAACGGCAACGTGCTCGACACGGCGGTTGTGTTCCCAACGCCACCGCAAAACAAAACGGCTGAAGCACAAGCAATATTAAATAAACTTATAGAAAAACATAACGTAGACGTTATATCTATCGGCAACGGTACGGCAAGCAAAGAATCGGAAATATTTATAGCAAATCTAATAAAAGAAAGTTCGCGCAATTTAAGTTACGCCGTTGTTAACGAAGCGGGCGCTTCCGTTTACAGTGCGTCTAAACTAGGTGCGCAAGAGTTCCCCGATTACGAGCCGGCGCAAAGAAGCGCGGTATCTATTGCAAGAAGATTATTAGACCCACTTGCCGAACTAATTAAAATAGACGTTAAGTCGATAGGCGTTGGGCAATATCAACACGATATGCCCGAAAATAGACTTGAAGAAGTTTTAGGCGGGGTCGTTGAAGACTGTGTTAACAGTGTCGGCGTAGATTTAAACACCGCTTCGGCAAGCCTTTTAAGTTACGTCGCTGGGCTAAATAGTGGTATTGCAAAGAGCATAGTAGAATACAGACAAACTTGTAAGTTTACCGATAGAAAAGAGTTATTGAAGGTCAAAAAACTCGGCGCGAAAGCGTTTGAGCAGTGCGCGGGCTTTTTAAGAATAACCGACGGCAACGTTCTAGACAACACCGCAGTTCACCCAGAAGCGTACGGCGCGGTAGAAAAACTGCTTGAAGAAACGGGCTATACTTTGTCTTCGGTATCAAAAGGCGAACTAGGTGATATAAGAGCGAGAATAGAAGAAAAGGGTTGGGCAAACGTTGCAAAAAGTTGTGGCGTTGGCGAACCTACTTTGCGCGATATAGTTACCGAATTAGTTAAACCGGGCAGAGATATTCGTGATAGCTTGCCGAAACCCGTTTTAAGAAGTGATCTAATGGAAATGAAAGACCTTAAAGAAGGAATGGAACTATCGGGCACGGTAAGAAACGTTATTGACTTCGGCGTATTCGTAGATATAGGCGTCCATCAGGACGGTTTGGTTCACATTTCGCAAATTTCAGACAACTATATCAAACACCCGTCGGACGTTTTGAAGGTTGGCGACTTGGTTAAAGTTAAAGTTTTAGGCGTAGACCTAGTTAAAAGCAAGATTTCACTAACGATGAAGACTTCCGATCTACCGCACGGCATCAATACGGGCGCGAACAAAACGGATAGAGAGCGCAAACAAGGTAGACATAACGCCGAAAAAATGAAAGAAAAAAAGCAAATGAGCAAACAAGATATGCTCGAAATGCTTTACAAAAAATTCGGTAGATAGTTTTTTTATTTTGCTATTGACAAAATTTTTAGCATAGAATAAAATATATAAAAAATTCTAGGAGACTTGATATGGCAAAGAAAAATAAAAATTTAACCACTTTTAACAATCATTACGGAATAGTTCTTTTAATTTTAGTGGTAATATCGCTAATAACGTTGTTTTTACCCGTTGTAGAATACGTTGCTAAAATGGGGGATACTACAAATTCAATCGTGGGATGGAGAGCGACGTTTTCTTACGTTTCAACGAGTGACTCGGTTTCTATAACGTATGCAACTTTTAGTTTTTTTAACATGCTTGCATATTTGTTACCCGTTGCGGGCTTGATTTTATCGCTACTTTTCCGTGACAGTAAGAATATACTTTTAAATCTAGCGTCGTTTGCGTGTTTTGCTTTAAGCGCAGTATTGTTTTTCTTTATCGTTCAAAACGTTGCGTACACGGAAGATGCAGGCGCATCGCTTATCACTTTCTACACGCAGTCGTTAGGCTACGGTGCAATTCTGGGCGGAATAGCAAATATAATTTCTGCAATAATTTGCGCAATCAAGGTAGGATTTATTTTAATGGATAGATAAAAAACCCTTCTTTATATAATATAACACAAAAAAATATAACACAAAAAATTCCCGTCGATTTAGAAAAAGAATTTCTTTCGGCGGGATTAATTTTTAAATTTTAAAAAAATTTTTAAAAAACGGGGTTAAAACGCTTTACTATTTTTGTCGAAAGGTGTAACATAATATGCGTAACTTAAGTGCAAATACTTAAATAAATTGCTCATCATTTTCCCCCTTATCATATATTATTCAGGAAGCAGTAAACGGTGTTTATTGCTTTTTGAATTTTAAACGGTAAAATATTGAAAATTTTAACCTATTATGTTAAAATATTAAAAAAAGAAGATTTTTTATTGCTCAATTTTAAAAAAGGAGAATTTTATTTTGCATCCTAGGCAAATGATGCGAAAAAACATAAGGGAGTAGGGTATAAATGACAAAAGGTGAACTAGCAAAACAAATTTTTACTTCGGGCAGAAATTGTGCGCAGTCGGTTGCGCTTGCTTTTAAAGATGAAATGGAATTAACTGAAGAACAAGTTTTAAAACTGTCGATAGGTTTTGGCGGTGGCCTTGGTCGTCAACGTTTGGTTTGTGGCGCGGTTTCGGGTATGGTTATGGTTTTAGGTTATCTAAAATCAAACGGAACGGATACTTTATCATCATATTCACTCGTTCAACAGGCATGTGCGGAAGTAAAAAAAGAAATAGGTTCACTCATTTGCGCCGAGTTGTTAGAAGGGGTTAAGACAAGTACAGGCTTAATTCCCGAAGCAAGAACGGAAGAATATTACAAAAAACGTCCGTGCGCAGATATTTGTCAAATTGTTGCAGATATCACCGATAAATATCTAAAAAATTAATAACGAACAAAAAAACGCGTTGCAATCTAGCAACGCGTTTTTAAATTTTAAATAATAATTAATTTATGCCGTCAACGTAATTTTTTACCGATTTAGAAGCAAAAATCATTCCGCCGACAACCACGTCTATAGCAAGATCTACTAAGACGAAAGCGTTGTAAGCAAAACTGTATAGTAGTTCTTGTCCTTCCCATAGCGCCCACGAGTAGAATACGAAATAACCGCTTAACACGTGTGAAAAATATCTAAACAGGCAGGCAACCGTCATGCCTAAAATAAGTTCTAAAATAGCCTTTCCTTTTAATAGTTTACAGCCCTTAAATATGCCTGCAAGACCAAGCGCACCGAAAGCGATAGGGTAGTCTAATAATACTTGAAGTGGTTGATATATTTGCGGATTTTGTAGGCACTGTAAAAGCCCGTATATTACGCCGACCAAAACGCCACGTTTTGCACCGAAAATATAAGCGTAAATCATAATCGGTAGCATAGAAACAAGCGTTATTGACCCGCCGAGCGGTAACGAGAAAAACTTAACGAACGAAAGTGCGTAAGATAGCGCAATGCAAACACCTGCATAAGACAACTGTTTGGTGGTGTATTCGCCTTTTTTTCTATCGAACAATAATGAAAGAAGGGCGATAACGACAACCAAAAGCGCAGACAACACAATAAACAAGACGTTGTTGTTAGGCGTGTAGTTTTCCCATTCGTTTTTAACGGTTGGTAAAAGAACGATTAAGCAAACGGCGTACGCTACTATAATCAGAGAAAAAACGATTGCCAAGATTTTAAACGCCAAATTTTTTTGTATTTTCTTAAGAATAGTTAGGGTAATTCCCGAGATTAAAAGCAAACACAAAAAGCCTAAAATCAAATAGAAGTTAGCGTCAATTTCGTTTTTAACAGCCATACGTGATATTTGCAAGTATAAAATAATTGCAATCAGTAGCGCGCAAAAACCAAGCAAGACGCCAAGCGCAACCGAAAGATAGCCCTTAAATTTTTCTTTTGCAAAAAATTTAACGAGCAGTCCTGCGGTGAAAAGGACAACTAAAAGCGCAATAAAAGCAAACAAAGCAAAGGTTTGAACTGCTTCTATAACCGTTTTAAGCGTGTCCTTGTCAAGTAAAAGTAACAAGTTTCCCATAAAACACTCCTTTTATTCGCTGATAAATGACAAGCGTACCCAAATTAGCGGACGCAAAAAAATAAGCGCACCCGTTATTTTGGATGCGCGTATAAGCAAAATACTACTACTATTTCTCTTTCCCTTCAAGCATTACCTTGCGGGTTCAAATGGTGTAATCTCAGCCGAACGGCACCCATAGCGAATATATAAAATTTTAATATGCTTATTTTAGCACCAAAAAAATCTTGCGTCAAGTGAAATTATGTGATAAAATAAAAAAACTTAAAATTCGATTTTTATATAGGGGGATAAGGCTTTGTATAAATTTTTCGCGTTCATAAATCGTATGAAGCATATAAAACGATGGTCGCTAATGCGTTCTGTAAAAGAAGAAAACATAATGGAGCATAGTCATCAAGTTTCAGTAATCGCGCACGCGCTATGCGTTATACAAAATAAGAACTACGGTGGTACGCTCGATGTAAAGAAAACCGTTTTATTCGCGCAATATCACGAAGTCGGTGAAGTAGTAACGGGTGATTTACCCACGCCGATAAAATATTTCAATCCCGAAATTCAGTCGGCGTATAAAGACCTTGAAAAGAACGCTTGCGAACGAATTTTAAAGAATTTACCCGAAAATCTTCAAGACGAGTTTAAGGAATACGTTTTACCAGATACTCAATGCGAAGAATACAAAATCGTTAAGTACGCCGACAGGATAAGCGCTTATCTAAAATGCGTAGAAGAAGTTAGAATGGGTAATTCGGAGTTCAAAAAGGCGCTAAAAAGCATAGAAAAAGAATTAAAATCGTGTAGTGCCGAGTGCGTGGGATATTTCTTAAAAGAGTTTGCGCCCGCATACGAATTGACCTTAGACGAGTTAGATTAGTTTGATTTGTGCAAGTTTTACAATAAAGGTAAGTAAATTTATGAATATTGCCCATTGTAAACGCTAGCAAAATATGTTAAAATATTAAAGTAAAAAATTTGGCTTAAAACTAGGAGGAAATTATGTCAAGCTTAAATTTAAAAAACATTTATAAGGTTTATTCGTCAGGCGTTATCGCAGTTACCGACTTTAACCTTGATATCGAAGACAAAGAGTTTATCGTTTTAGTAGGTCCTTCGGGATGCGGTAAATCAACAACTCTTCGTATGATTGCAGGTTTAGAAGAAATTTCTGCTGGTGAACTTTATATCGACGGCGTATTAGTTAACAACCGCGCACCTAAAGATAGAGATATAGCAATGGTTTTCCAAAACTACGCTCTATATCCGCACATGACCGTTTACGACAACATGGCGTTCGGTCTAAAACTTCGTAAACTTCCCAAAGCACAAATTGACCAAAGGGTTAAAGAAGCGGCAAGAATTCTTGGTATAGAAATGTATCTTTCGAGAAAACCTAAGGCGTTATCAGGCGGTCAAAGACAACGTGTTGCTTTAGGCCGTGCAATCGTTCGTGAACCGAAAGTATTCTTGCTAGACGAACCGTTATCTAACCTAGACGCTAAGTTGCGTTCACAAATGAGAACTGAAATAACCAAACTTCACAACAGACTAGCAACTACGTTCATTTACGTTACTCACGACCAAATCGAAGCAATGACCATGGGTACTCGTATCGTAGTTATGAAAGACGGATTTATTCAACAAGTTGATAGTCCTATCAATTTATACGATTATCCTATTAACCAATTCGTTGCAGGATTTATAGGTTCACCTCAAATGAACTTCTTTACCGGTAAACTCATTGGAACTAAAAATAAGGTTTGCGTTCAAATCGGTGAAGAAAAGGTTGAATTACCTAAAGAAAAAGCTTCTTTAATCGTAAATCTTGATAAATATTTGAATACTGATAGAGAAATTATTTTCGGTGTTAGACCTGAAGACATTAGTGACGAAGCAAGCGATATCAAATCAAACGAAAAAGGCTGTATCGAAGTATTCGTTGACGTTGTTGAAGCATTAGGTTCTGAAACGTTGCTTTACTGCAAAACTAAAGAATTAGTTAAGGCTAACGAAGGGAAAGAAAGTATCGTAGACGACATTAATAACCTTATCGCTAAGGTAGACGCTCGTTCGGAAACCAAAGCAGGTGCGTTCGCTAAAATTTCTATAGATTTAAATCACTGCCAACTTTTCGACAAAGTAACCGAAGTAACCATTCTTGCTCGTGATGAAGAAAACAAGGCTAAGATAGAAGAATTACAAGCAAAACGTGAAGAAGAAGAGGCTGAAAAGGCGAGAAAAGCTGCTGAAAAACTTGCTGAAGAAGAAGCAAAGGCACAAGCGCTATTAGAAAAACAACGCGCAAAACAAGCAAAAAAACTTGCTAAACTTCAAAAGAGTGAACAAACTACCGTTGAAGAAACGACTGTTGAAGAAGTAGCGGAAGAAACTTCTAGCGAAGAATAATAATTAAAAACAAAAAAGAAAAACACTTTATCGATTTGATAAGGTGTTTTTTTACTAAAAAATAAAAATCAAGGCTTATTTTTTGCAATAGAAGATAAATGTTTAAAAAATTCTTGAAATTTAGGGCGATTTAGTTTATACTTTATCAAAAGGTGACAAAATGAATAACGATATCAACGTTTTTTTAAACTTTATCAAAGAACGCACGGGCATATGTATTAGCCTATATAACGGCAAGGGAGAAAGGGTTGTTGGCGACATAGAGTTTACCGACAAAACCGTTTTTCCCGTTACTGAAATATTGCAAACGGGTAACGTAACGCTTTTTCCTATAAAGTATAAAAACAAGTCCTACGTCGGCTGTATAGACGGTGCGACCGATAGCCAAAAAAAATACGCGCTATTAATATGCGAACTAGCCGAAAACGTTTTTTATAAAGAAACGGACTTTTCGCGCGCGGATTTTTTTAAGTCGCTCTTACACGGCGAGTTAAACTACGCGCAAATACGCAAATACTTAACCAAATTTTCAGTGCCCGAACGTACTAGTTGTTGCACCTTACTAGTAACGGTTGAAAAAAATCGTATTGAAGAAGTTATAAACGTTCTCAAAACGTACGGCGAAGAGACGGACGTTATAGTAAAAAACGACGAGTATCAGTGTGTTTTTATAAGATTTTTAAGTCAAGTAGAAGACGAGTACCACTCTTCGCAAGAATATTCCGAGTTTTTAATTCAATCGATATACGAAGAAACAGGCGTACCTGTTAGGATATCTATAGGCGGAACGGTTAAGTCGATTTACGATTTAAACGTTTCTTACGTTCAAGCGTTAACGGCGCTAAGAATGAGCAAAGAGTTGTCGTCAAAAGGCGAAGTGCATACCTTCAAAGAATACGTCTTGATAAAAATGCTTGAAGATATGCCGAAGTATAAACTAAACGAATATCTTGAAATTTTAACTGATTCTAACGCTAAAGAGATTTTCTCGGATACTGAAATGATTAACACTGCGGAAGAATTTTTAGAAAACAGTTTAAACGTTAGCGAAACCTCAAGAAATTTATATTTACACCGCAATACGCTTACTTATAGATTGGATAAAATAGAGAAGATGACGGGGCTTAACTTGCGCAAGTTTTCGGATGCTATAACGTTTAGGCTAATCACTTTACTTGCAAAATTGTTAAACGAATAATTAAACGAGTGAAAGGGTATGAACGAAAAAATAGAAACTAAGATTTCAAAGAAATTTAAAATCGTGATATCATTATGTGCGGTAGCAATAATGATATTTTCGTTTTTTGTGGGATATTTTACCCACTATTTAATGCAGGGCGAGAAAATAAATAGTATAATTTGGCTTATTAAACAGATAGAAGGCAACTATTATTTTGACGAGGGCGACGGAAAGATTAAAACTTTTACTACTGAGGATTATGCCGACGCAATAGTGAAAAATTTACTTGACAAATATTCCGATTATTATACTAAAGACGAATATATCGACGTTATTTCTACAAGCAAAGGCAATAGTTACGGTATAGGCGTTTCCTTTTTGAAAACCGCAACCGACAACACTATTTTTAAAGTATCAGGTAACTCTCCAGCCGAACGGGCGGGACTTCGTGACGGCGACAAGATAATCGCGGGCGAAGTTGGTGGAGTTAAAACGCAACTAAATAATAAAGAAGAAATTTTTGAATTTTTAGGCGGTATTTTAGAAGACGTTTCGTTTAGCCTTGACTGTTTAAGAAAGGGCGAAACGTTTTCGGTAACCTTAAAGCGAGAAGCGTTTATTGAAAGTTTTGTGTTTTATAGCGACAGTGAAAAGAGTTTAAGATTTCAGGCGGAAGGGAATATGCCCTTACAAAAGGTAGAAGGTAGTGAAAACATACCAAGTTTATCTTCGAGCACGGCATATATAGCTCTTTCTTCTTTCGATGGTGGCGCGGTCGAACAAATAGGTTGGGCGATGGAATATGCGTCCTTACGTGGAAAGAGTAAAATAATTCTAGATTTGCGTTCGAACGGTGGCGGGTATATGAGTGTTTTATCGGGCGTTGCTTCCTATTTTACCTACTCGGAACAAGCAAGGTATCCAGTTATAGCGGTTGCCGTTAATAAAAGTGGCGCAGTACAAAACTTTACTAGTTCGGGTGATAATTTCAATAGGAATATTGAAAAAATTTGTGTGTTAGCAAACGAAAATACCGCATCTGCATCGGAGTGTTTAATAGGCGCTATGTTGCATTACGGCAAGGCGTTTAACGAAAATTATTTGGTTATAGAAAAAAACGACCAAGGTATAGCAAAAACTTATGGCAAGGGGATAATGCAAACCACCTATCCAAACGTTTTAACGGGGCAAGCGGTTAAAATGACTACTGCTTTTATATACCAACCTAATGGAAGAGTTAGTATTCACGGCGTTGGTTTTATTCCGCTAAATGAAAACGCGGTAGAAAAGGGCGAAGGGATAGCGCGTGCAATAGAAATTCTTCAGTAAAGTTATTCGCTCAAAAAGGCGTTAAGCAAAAAAACTATTTCGCTATCGGCGATATTTTTAATAGGTTCAATTCCAAACGAAAGCTCGTTGCAACTAGCAGGGCTTTCTTTTTTTGCGCCCGATAAAAAATCTTTCAAAATAGGCGTTAATACTTCGGGCGAAAGCGAAGATAAAACTTTTTTTAAGTCAAACGAATTATTTTTAAAAGTTTCTAAAATAGGCGCGTATTTATCACCAAAATATTCTTTTACGAAAAACGAAATTAAAAATTGTAGTATTTCCATAATAACTCCACTAACATAAACGAGCGTTCGCTACATAAACTAAAAAAGAAAAAATTTTTTAGGAGTGTAGCATGAACGATTTTAACGAATATGCATCTAAACAACAAAATTCGACGAGTGATAACGGCAATTTATTCGACCTAATAAATTCCATCGCAAAAAAATACGACGGCAAAAGCCAAAACGAGTTGTTAATGGCTATTTACAAAGAAGCCACCAAACGCAAACGTGCGGGAACTTTATCCAACCAAGAGTTAGAGGGCTTCAAAAACGTTTTATCGCCCTTACTCGACGATAAAAAACGGGCAATCTTGAACAAAATCGTAGAAGAACTTAAAAAAATTTAGCCACGCGCAATCGTGTTAATCGCCTTTATAAAATAACTGATTTCTCTAGAACTGTTTTGTGCTGAAACGCTTGCTCGCAACAACCCTTCATTTTCGGTTTTTAAATATTTATGTATAAGCGGAGCACAATGAAACCCACCTCGCACGGCAACGTCGAATTCGTAGTTTAGTCGGTCGGCTAGTTCAGTGCTAGCAATTCCGTCTATCAAAAAGGACACTATGCCTGCGGGGTTTGGGGTTGAAAAGCATTTTACTCTTTCTATTTTAGAAAGTTCTTCAATCATACGCTTTGTTCTATCAAGTAACGTTTTAGAAAACTGTTCCATATTTAAGAAAGTATATTTAACACCTTCGTTAAGTGCGGAAATTGCGGGTAGGTTTTGCGTTCCGCTCTCTAAACGTTCGGGCAAATATTCGGGTTGAGAAAGGTTAAAAGTCTCCGTGCCCGTGCCACCGTAGATAAGCGGGGTTAGGGTAATATTTTCTTTTAATAATAAAACACCGCTTCCCATTATTCCGTGAAGCCCTTTGTGCCCCGCAAGCGCAAGCATTGAAATATTGTCGTCTTCTAAATTTAGCGGTACGTGTCCGCCTGCCTGCGCACCGTCTACTAAATAGGGTATATTGAATTTGGCGCAAGTTTCGCCTATTTGTTTTATAGGCAAAAACTCTCCAGTAACATTAGAACAAGCGGTGGTCACCACAAGACAAGTTTTCTTTTTTATTTGTTCGGCAATAAGTTTTGGTAGGCTTTTAGTATCACCACTAACTATCGAAAGAGAAATCTCGCCCCTTTGTTGAAGGGCGGTAAGCGGTCTTAAAACGGAGTTGTGCTCGTAAACTGTGGTAATAACGTGCCCACCCAATTTATAGCACCCAAAAATTGCCGTATTAAGCGCTTCGGTACAGTTTTTGGTAAAAATAACCCTTTCTTCATTAGCGCCGAAACGTTTTGAAATCGTCTGTCTACATTCATTAATTAGGTTAGCGCCGGTTAGTGAAAGTCTGTGTCCACTTCGACCGGGGTTAGCCGATAAATATCGCAAAACGTTCATCGCGCAATCGTAGACGGTATTCGGTTTAAAACCGCCCGTTGCACCGTTATCAAAATATATCATTTTTGCTCCTTTTTCGGCAGTAACAATTAGGCTATGCCGATAATAAAATGTATTAGATATTAACTATTTTATAGTCAAGAGTTCAATATTATGCAAAGGAGAAAATAAAATGGAATATATAGTAGTTGCTTTTCGTTCAAGAGAACAAACGGTAAAATTTTCTAACTTTTTAAATAAAAATTATATTAGTAACCGCATTATAAACACTCCTAAAGAAGCGCTTGTTGGGTGCGGACTGTCCGTTAGAGTTGGAGTTAATAGTCTATCTAACGTTTATCGCGCGGTAAGAGCGGTATCTTTTAGTAGTTTTGCGGGAATATTTTTAGTTAAAGAACTAAACGGGAAAAGATTTGTTAAAACCATTTAACAGTTTAAGAGTAAAAAATGCTTGTAAAACCGCTTAAATGTATGATAAAATTAAATATATCGATAGGGAAAGGACGTGATTATGGAAAAATCTACGGCAAATAGGATAATAGAGATATTATCCTTTCATTACGAAGACAAGCCTGCACTTAATTTTTCTACGCCCTACCAGTTATTAATAGCGGTAATTCTTTCCGCGCAGTGTACGGACGAGCGTGTAAACAAGGTGACCGCTAAACTATTTTTAGAACACGGCACGGCAGAGAGCATGCTAACGCTTTCCGAACAACAGTTAGAAAAGTATATCTATTCGTGCGGTTTATACAAAAATAAAGCCCGCCATATTCTTTTGGCGAGCAAAGATATAATAGAAAGGTTTAACGGGCAAGTTCCGTCTTCGTTAGAAGATTTAAGAACGCTTGCCGGCGTGGGTAGAAAGACGGCAAACGTGGTGTATTCCGTTGCGTTTGGTAAGGACGCGATTGCGGTGGACACGCACGTTTTTAGAGTTGCAAACCGAATAGGGTTAGTGGACGCGACTACTCCCGAAAAAACCGAACGGCAACTCATGCAAATTTTAGAAAAGAAAACGTGGTCGAAAGCGCACCACTATCTTATATATCACGGGCGAGCAAGGTGTAAGGCAAAAAACCCTGACTGCGAAAATTGCCCGATAAAAGAACTGTGCTTAAAAAAAATTAAAAGGTGAAATATGTTTGTTGATAGAGCGGTAATAACTATAAAAGCCGGGGACGGTGGCAACGGAATAACTTCTTTTATCCATTATAAAGGTAAGGTGAGCGGTGGCCCCGACGGTGGCGACGGCGGAAAGGGCGGGAATATAGTTTTCGTTGCGGACAGGCACTTAGGGAATTTAGCCGATTATTACTACAAAACCAAATACGTTGCGGAAAACGGTGGCAACGGTCAATCTAAAAACTGTTTTGGTGCGCAAGGAAAAGACCTAGTTTTACGCGTGCCGTTAGGGACGGTTATAAAAGACAAGCAAACGGGCAATATAATAGCCGATATGTTTAGCGAAGGCGAGAAAAAGACGGTGCTAATTGGTGGTGACGGCGGAAAGGGAAACGCGCGTTTTACTTCTGCAAGAAGACACGCCCCACATTTTTCGCAACTTGGCGAAAAAACCGAGACCAAACAAGTCGTTTTAGAACTTAAAACGATAGCGGACGTGGGCTTAGTTGGTTTTCCAAACGTAGGCAAGTCGACGTTATTATCAAAAATTACCAAAGCGCGTCCTAAAATTGCAAACTATCATTTTACTACCCTATCGCCAAACCTTGGCGTTTGCGAAGTGTTTGATAAAAACTTTACAATTGCGGATATTCCGGGGTTAATTGAAGGGGCAAGCGACGGAGCGGGGCTTGGCACGGAGTTCTTAAGACATATTGAAAGGACAAGAATGCTCGTGCACGTGGTAGACGTTTCCGGCGTAGAAGGTAGAGACCCTTACGAAGATTACTTGCAAATAAATGAAGAACTTAAAAAATATAGCAAAGAACTAAGCAAACTTAAACAAATAGTAGTAGCAAACAAGTGTGACGTTTACGGTGCGGAAGAAAATCTTAAAGTTTTCAAAGAAAAAATAGGCAGAAAACACAAAGTTATTCCTATGAGCGCCATCACAGGCGATAACACTGAAAAATTAAAAGCGGAAGTTTTGAAAGTACTAGAAAAATTACCGCCAGTTAAACCGCTTGAGTTCGAAGAGTTTAAATATGAAAAACCCGAGAGATTAGATTACGAAATCTTCAAAGAAGGCGAAACGTTCGTTATCGTTGGAACGCTTGTTGACGTGCTGGTTAGAAACGTAGTGCTTTCCGACACCGATTCTCTTGCGTATATGCACAAGGTGTTGCGCGATAGGGGAATTATAAACGAACTACGCAAGATGGGTGCAACCGATAAGAGTACGGTTATTATAGGCAACGAAGAATTTGAGTTTATAGACTAAAGGAGAAAATATGTTAACTTCAAAACAAAGAAGCGCGCTAAGAAGTTTAGCCATGAAAATAGAACCGGTGACGCAAGTTGGTAAACTTGGCGTTAACGAAAGTTTAATCGAAAGTTTGGATGGAGCAATAGAAAAAAGGGAACTGATAAAGGTAACCGTGTTAGAAAATTCGCTTTTAATCCCAAAGGAAGCGGGGATTGAAATAGCCCAGCGTTTAAACGCAGAGTTCGTTTGCGCGACCGGTAGAAAACTTGTTTTTTATAGAAAAAGTAAAAGCGACAAGGTTAAGCATATAGAATTTTAGGCTCTATTCGGCGCAAAAAAGGCGTTGGTAAGACCTAAAAGCGCAATCGCCGTTCCGCTAATCACGTAATAAATCTTAAACGGAGTTATAAAACTGAAAAGTAGCAAGAATAAGCCTAGCGTTAAAAAGCGTTTGGCTTTTTTTCTATCAAAAAATTCTTTCAAAAAGGAAAGAGAATTTTTTTTGTGTATTAAATCTGCTCTAACAGGTGGCAAGCACCCGTTTTTTTCTAAAAAAGAATAGGCGTCGCTCACTTGAAGAACGGTAACTTTATCGTTAAATCGTTTTGCAAAATTTAAAACGTCGTCTTTAGCGCTAACGCAGTAAAGCAAGGCACGTTCGTTTTTTTGAAGACGGTTAAACGCGCTAACTATTTCAGTTTTACTAAGACTGTCGAAAGAAAAAAGTAAAAAAACACGCTCGCCCTTTTCGGTCAACACCCCTTTTGAAAATTTTTGGCAACTTACCTTCTCGTTTTTATAAGCGTTAGAAAAATATTTAATCCTTTCGGGGAAAGTCATTAAAGCGAGTTCTTCTCCGATTAAAATAACGTTTTGATTTTTTTCGCTTGTCAAGAATTTGTTTTTTTCTTTTTTAAAGTCTACTTTGTTTTTTATTATCAACAAAATTATAGAAAGAGAAATGGAAAAACCGATTGCGGAATTTCTTGGCAAAAAATAGTATAAAAAAACAAACCATACAAAAAAATTTAATAGGAAAAAGAATATCGAGTTAACGGTTAGTTTAAAGTAAACGCTTTTCATATAACACCTAGCCTTTTTTAGATTATTGACTTTTTTTCGGCTGTTCATACAAAAAACGTGTTGATTTTATTTTAAAAATGTGCAATAATATTGACATGAAAAAAATTGCCGTATTCGGCGGAACTTTCAACCCCGTTCACAACGAACACGTCGCACTAGTTAACCAAGCGATTTCGGGGCTAGAATTAGACAAAATAATAATTACGCCAACTTTCACGCCACCGCACAAATCCACCGTGCCCGCCCCTGCAGAGTATCGCTTAAACATGCTTAAAAGGGCGTTCCTTGGCAACGAAAAGGTAGAGATAAGCGATTTTGAAATAAAAAACCAGGGCAAGAGTTATACTTATTTGACCGTTGAACATTTCAAATCATTGTATCCCGATAGCACTTTGTATTTTTTAGTTGGCGGGGATATGCTGACCGACTTTAAAACTTGGCGATATCCAGAGCGCATACTTGCTTCTTGCACGCTAGCCGTTATCGCAAGGCAAGATTATTTTACCGACTGGGAAGGGGAGAGAGAATATTTCAAAAAAACCTTTGGTAAAGAGTTCGTTAGATTATCGTATACGGGGAAGGAGTGTTCGTCGACTAAAATTCGAATATACTCGGCGCTCTCGCTACCTATTAGCGACCAAGTACCAAAGCAAGTTGAAGAGTATATTAAAGAAAACGAAATTTATTCTCAATTAGAATACGCCGACTATATCAAAAAGGTGTTGCCTGAAAAAAGATTAAAACACACTGCAAACGTGATTTGTCAAGCCTTAAAAAAAGTAAAAGAATTGAAACTAGACGAAAAAAAGGTAATTACTTCCGCGCTTTTGCACGATTTAGCAAAATACCAAGACAAAGCCGACTATAAAGACTTTGATTTGCCGTCGGGTGTACCACAAGCGGTAGAGCACGCGTTTTTGGGGGCTTATATCGCCGAACACGTTTTAGGAATTAGCGATAGCGAAGTGATAGACGCAATAAAGTTTCACACTTCGGGCAAGGCTAATATGTCGACGCTAACTAAATTGATTTTCGTTGCGGATATGATTGAAGAAGATAGGGATTACGACGGTGTGGAATACTTAAGACAACTTTACGAAACGGATTTTGAAAAATGTTTGGTAGAGTGTTTGAAAGAAGAAGTAATACACTTAAAGAATAAGAAACAATATATATATCACGAAACGCTTTCGGCGTTCGAATATTATTGCAAATAAAAAAAAAGGAACGATTTTATGGACGCAAAAACTTTTTCTAAAGAAATATGTAAAATTTTATCTAAACACAAAGCAGAAGACATACTTATTATCGACGTAACCGGTAAAACGGATATAGCCGACTATTTCGTTTTGGCGGGTGGCCGTTCAATGACGCATACTCGCTCGCTTATCGAACTTTTGGAAGAAGAAGTGGATAAGATGGGTGTTGCTCCCAACAGGCGTGAAGGCGTTAAAGAAGGCAGATGGGCGGTATTAGATTACGGCGACGTTATAGTTCACATTTTTAACGACGAAACTAGATTGTTCTACCATTTAGAAAGTTTATACGACAATGGTAAAAACATAGAAAAATATACCGACTAAGAAGACTTTCGCACGTATATTTTATCGATTTCTTCGGGATTAATTTCTATACTTCGAACTACGTTAGAAGGTTTTTTTCGCGCTTTGCGTTTGACAGGTTTTACTTCTTTTTCATCAGGTTTAGGGAAAAGGCTTGAAACGTTTTTATAAAAAACTTTAGCGCCAAGTACCACCACCACTGAAAAAACGAAAAACACCGAAATGAAAAAAATTCCACCGACAACCGATAAAAAAATTTCGCTCATATAATCACCCTTGATTATACTAACATGCGAAAGATAAACGTAAATAAGAGTATTTGTTGATAAATGATATATTTTATCGCAACCACAAAAAAGAAATTTAGGATATGGAAATAAACGAAAAACAAACGGGCATAACCGTTATAAATGGTAAAAATAAATCTATAAAGACGTCAAAAAGGATAAACAAACGCAAGTGCGATACGGAGAGCGGACCTTCTAAAAACGGCGAAAAGGACGCGTTTGATGTACTTGCACGTCTTTTACATACCACTGCTTTTGAACTTAAAGAAGAAGCGGTAACTTTATTTGTTAGCAAAATCACTTCTAAACTGAAAAAAGTTTTAATACGGCAAAACTTAAACTTAAAAGAAGTAAAAAAGGTTTTTGACGATACCAAGTCGTTGATGATTGGTGGGATAGCGGTAGCGCCCATCTATTTGCCTGCTTGCGCAAAGACTTCTAAAAAATACTCGCTCAGTGAAATCAACGTGGGCGTGTTGATTGATTTTCCGTTTGGCGAAAGTCCGTTCAAAACGAAAATAGCGTCGGTTAGGCAGTGCCAAAAAGTAGGCGCGGACGAGGTTGTGGTAACGCTTCCTAAGGCGTTGTTTGCTGAAGAGCATAAAAAGACTTTGAAAAAACAGTTGAAAAAACTTAGCAAATCTTTTGAACTAGACGTGGGCGTAGCGGTTGAAATAACTAATCTTGCCGAAAAGGATATAAAGCACGTGTTAAAGGCAACAATGCAAAGCAAAGTAGACTTTTTGGTGTTTGAGTTTGGTCAAGCTTCGGCAAATGAAGTTATAGAAAAACTTGAACTTATTTCTAAATATAAGGGGAAACAAAAAATACGTATACTTGCTAACGCCGAAACAGTGGAATCGGTTAGCGCGCTTATGAAATACGATATAGACCAAATTTTAACTCCGTTTGCGGACGATATCGCAAGAAGTTTGTTTGAAAGATTTAATTTAAAAATTAAAAAAGGTAATTAAAATACTTTACAAATAGTCGAGCGGGTATTAAAATATAATTAATTCTTTGGGGCGGGGCGAAATTCCCCACCGGCAGTAACAGTCTGCTAACGCATTTTTGCGCCGAAAGGGTGAAATTCCCTTACCGACGGTATAGTCCGGATGATAAAAGAATAACGGGAATATTTTTTCCGTTTAAACTTTATTTGTTTTTTCACGCCCCGAGAAAATTTACTAGGGGCTTTTATTTTTATGAAAAACGTATTCACAACCAAAAACATATCGGGTATGGCGGTGTTTTCCGCACTGTCTTTCGTGGTTTATCTTTTAGAAATTCCATTGTTTGCAGGCACTCCCGCTTCGTTTTTAGAACTAGACTTTTCTAACGTTTTCGTAATGCTTGCAGGGTTTATGTACGGGCCTTTGCCGGCGGTGATAGTGTGCGCAGTTAAAGAAGCCATACATATTGCCGTGGGTAGCACGGGTGGTGTTGGTGAACTTGCGAATTTTATTATCACCACGACTTACGCGCTTGTACCGTCTATCGTGTACCGTTACAAAAAGGGTATTAAAACGGTTGCGCTAACGCTTTTTATCTCTTGTTTATTGCAAACGGGCATTTCTCTTTTGGTAAACAAATTTATAAACTTTCCATTCTTTACGGGTAGTTTGCCCTTTGTTCCTAACGATATTTCAAATATGATGTTTGCAAAACTTTGGGCTTATATTTTAGCGTTTAACGGTATAAAAAGCGTTTTGATATCCGTGGCAACGATTTTGTTATATAAAAGGGTCTCGTATTTATTCAAAAAAATCAACTTACAAACTTCTACTAAGGTTGCTAAAGACGGCGCTTTAATTTCTAATAGTGAAAAACAAACGCAAGAAATAGCGTGTGAATACGCCAAAACCCTTTCGTTAGGCGACGTGGTATTGTTAGAAGGCGATTTAGGTGCGGGCAAAACGGCGTTCGTTAAAGGCGTTGCAAAATACTTCGGGCTTGACGGGGTGACTAGTCCCACTTACGCCTATCTTAACGTTTACGGTGAGAAAATTTATCATTACGATTGTTACAGGTTGTCGTGCGGGGAAGATGCAACGTTGCTTGGGCTTACCGATTATTTCGGTGGCGAAAATATTTGTTTTATAGAATGGGCTGAAAAAATAGAAGACGTTTTACCTGACAAAGTTAAAAAAGTTAGAATTGAAAAGGTTAACGAAAAAACGAGGAAGATTTATTTATGAACTATTTAGCGGTGGATACGAGCGGAAAAAATTTAACGATAATATGCTCTCAAAACGGAAAAACGGAAGTTTATTTCGATAAAGAGTGTGGCGTTAACCACTCGGTAAAAATAATGCCCGCAATAGAAGAGACGGCAAAAAAAGTGGGTTTTGAGTTTGAAAAGGCAGACTTTTTCGCCGTAGTAGTGGGCGCCGGCTCGTTCACGGGCATAAGGATAGGAGTTGCTACGATTAAGGCGCTTTGTTTAGCGTATAAAAAGCCTTGTCTTTCGGTAACTTCGTTCGACACCATAGCATACAATAAAAGCAGTGGCAAAAACCTGGCGATAATAAATGCTAAACACGGCAGTTATTACGTTGCGGGTTATAATGGAAACAAAGTAGATTTGTCCCCACGATTTATTAGCGAAGAAGAACTAAACGAATTAAAAGAAGATTACGTATTTTTATCGTATGAAAGTATTGACGGAATACAAACCGAAGTGGTCTCGGTAAAGGACGGTTTGCTTAACGCAATTAAAGAAAAGCACGGTCAAGCGAGCACCGATTTAGAAGCAATCGTTCCGCTATATATTCGTAAAAGTCAGGCGGAAGAAGGGCGATGAAAATTGTTGAATTAACTACCCTTCACGTTCAGTCAATCGCGCAATTTCAAGAACGGTATTTTAAAGACGGGTGGTCGAAAGAAAACTTAATATCTTCTTTTGAAACGGGTAGGTGCTTTGGTTATTTAGCCGAGATAGATGGGGAAGTTATAGCGTTTATACTGCTAAATAAAAACTACGACGACGCTGATTTAGAAAGCATTTGCGTTAAGCCTGATTTAAGAAAAACGGGAATAGGCAGTAACCTTTTAAGCCTTGCTATAAAAAAGAGCAAGGATTTAGGTCTGAACGCTATTTTTTTAGAAGTTAGAAAAAGCAATATTATTGCTAAAAAGTTATATGAAAAGTTTGATTTCGTTTTCGTTTCGGAACGCAAAAAGTATTATGCGGACGGCGAGAGCGCTTTGGTGATGAAAAGGGAGATTGTTTAGAATAAAAGACAACGAGAAAAACGCTTTCACTAAAGATAGACCGTTGCTATTTTTGCACGGATATTTGTCTAATAGTAAGAGTTTTGCTTATCAAACTACTTTCTTTTCGAGATATTTTTCCGTTCACGCTATCGACTTAAAAGGTTTTGGCGATAACGTGGGTATGGAGTATCCCTATTCGTTGCACGATTACGCGCGCGAAGTAAAAGAGTATATAGATGGCAATTTTAACGTTGCTCCGTGCGTTATCGCGCACTCGTTCGGTGGAAGAATAGCCACGCTATTAGCCTATAAATATCCCAACCTTTTCGACAAAATAGTATTGACGGGAAGCGCGGGCTTAAAACCTAAAAGAAGCGTAAAGTTTTACGCAAAAAGGGCTGTTTTTTCGTTATTAAAAACCTTTGTAAGAACAGAAAAACTTAAAAAATTTTATTCTAGCGATTATAATTGTTTGGACGGGACTATGAAACGCAGTTTCGTTAAAATAGTGAACGAACATTTGGACTACACACTGCCGTATATCACTCGCCCGACGCTTATAATAAACGGGCTAGACGATAGGGAGACGCCAAAGTACACGGCAAAACGACTAAACAAAGGAATAAAAAACAGTAAACTAATTTTTATAAAAAACGCGGGGCATTTTTGTTTTATCGACGCCCCTAATAAATTTAACATGGAGGTAAGAGAGTTTCTACTCTCGGAAAATTAAGATGTTTCCGCTTGACGCAACTTATTTTTCACAACTTTTTGCTTCTAGCCAGTGGGTTATTTATTTAGTAATAAGCCTTGCAAACGGCGTATTGCTATATTTCTCATCACTTAAATTTTTGTTGGTTTTACAACTCAGCGGTTATCGTGGTAGGCGATATTTTAGGTGGTTATCTAATAGAGACACTCCTTATCTATCCCGATTAATGCTACTTTGTTTGCTCGGCTTTTTATTTTTCGCCGTGTTAACAATGTGCTTTTCACAAGTGGTAGGCTACACGGTGGCTTCGTATATAGGGCTGTTTTCTTACGTTTTGTTCACCGTTGCTTATATAAATACCGAAAGCAGTGTAAACGCCAAAGTTCCGTTAAAAAAGACCAGAAGACTTGTTAGGCTTGCTATTACCTATATCTTGTTTTTATCCGCGTTAACTTTCGGGCTAATAACGTTGTTCAATTATATAGCGTTCGTATCTAAAAACCAAGTAGTTTCGCTTTTAAGATACTCGCTTATTTGCGCGATGCCTATTTTAACGCCTTATGTTTTATACGTTGCGTCGTTAATAAACCGCCCGTTCGAAGCGATAGTATATAGATACTATATAAGAAAAGCGAAACAAAAGATAGATAGTGTAAACGTGTTAAAAATCGGTGTTACGGGAAGTTACGGCAAAACCACCGTTAAAGAAATATTAAAAACACTTTTATCCCAAAAATATAGGGTGCTTGCAACCCCCGAATCGTATAACACGCCGTTAGGCATAGCGTTAACCGCAAAAAATTTAGATGAAACTCACGATATTTTTATAGCGGAAATGGGCGCTCGTTCAGTTGGCGATATTAAAGAACTCGCAAAGTTGGTTAAGCCTAAGTACGGCATTTTAACGGGTATTAATTCACAGCATCTTGAAACTTTTAAGACCAAAGAAAACGTTAAAAAAACGAAGTTCGAGTTGTTTGAAAACTTAGCGCAAGACGGTGTGGGCTTTTTCTCTGCAGACGATAAAGATTGCGTTGAGTTGTACGAAAAACATTCGGGCGAAAAAATACTCGCAGGCGTAAACGGTTTCGACTTAGGCGTTTTTGCAACGGATATAGAGATAACCAACAAGGGAACAAACTTCGTTTTGCATATTCGTGGGGAAGAACCTTTTCCGTGTAGTACTGTGTTGCTTGGTAAACACAGCATATCAAATATTTGCTTGGCGGTTTCGGTGGCGCACAGAATAGGGCTTTCAACTGAAGAGATTGCGCAAGGCATAAACCGAATAAAAAGCGTAGGGCACAGACTAGAACTTATGCCCAACAATAAGAATATAGTAATAATAGACGATAGTTACAATTCAAACTTCAACGGCGTTGTGGCTAGTATGGAAGTTTTGAAAGTATTTGAAGGCAGAAAAATCGTGTTGACGCCGGGGCTAGTAGAACTTGGCAAAGAAGAAAATATTGCTAACTTCGAAATGGGTAAACTTCTTGCCACCGTTGCCGACAAGGTGATTATAATCGGCAAGCACAACGCGGTTATGCTCATAAACGGCTTGGTCGAAGCAGGGTTTGATAGAAGTAACATAAAGTTTGCTAAAAACCTTAAAAAAGGCAACGAAACCTTAAACGAGATGTTAGAAGAAGGCGACGTCGTTCTTTTTGAAAACGACCTTCCCGATAACTACAACTAAAATCTAAAGAAACACCAAAGCAAAAAAATTGCGGAGGTGTTTTTTTATGAAAAAGGTAGCAGTGTTTTTCGGCGGAACTAGTGTCGAGAAAGAAATTTCGGTTATAACGGGCGTTTTAACGCTCAACGCAATAGACAAAACGGTGTATACACCCGTCCCCGTTTACGTTTCGGCAAACGGTGAATTTTTCACGGGCGAGCAACTGTTCGACGTAGAATTTTACAAAAATTTTAGTGAAAAGAAATTGATAAAAGTAGCGTTCTTGCCGGGCAAAAATCAGTTGTTTGCGGTAAAGAAGAAAAAAATCAAACCACTGTTTAGTTTAGCGTGCGTTTTAAACTGTATGCACGGCGAAGGCGGAGAAGACGGGGTAGTGTCGGCTATTTGTAAACTACATAATATAGCGTGCGCTTCGCCAAACCTTTCTTTTTCAGCAATTAGCATAGATAAATATTTATCAAAACTAACGCTAAAAGGCTTAAAAGTAAACGTAGTAAAAGGTGAGATTGTAGGGTTTAGCGACGACTTTAACAAAAAGGTCGCGGGGCTAAAATATCCGCTTATAGTTAAGCCCAACCGTTTGGGGTCTAGTATCGGCATAAGCGTTGCCAAAGACGGTATTCAACTTAAAAAAGCGCTTGATTTGGCGTTTAGATTCGGCGAGCAAGCGTTAGTAGAAGAGTGCTTAACCGATTTTATTGAAATTAATTGCGCGGTGTATGAAAATTCTAAGGGCGAAACGGTGGTTTCGGAATGTGAAAGGCCAAAGGGTAAAGGTTCGCTTTTAACCTTTAATGACAAGTACGTTTTAGGCGAGAGAGAGTTCCCTGCAAAAATAGACGCTAAACTATCTAGTGAAATAAAACGCGTGAGCGAGAAAGTGTATCGTACGCTCGGCGCAAACGGAGTTATCAGAATAGATTATTTAGTAAAGAACGATAAAGTTTATTTAAACGAAATAAATTCCGTACCGGGTTGCTTAGCATATTACTTATTTTCACCCACCGTTAAAGGTTTTTCTTGCGTTATAAAAGAGCAAATAGAAAACGCACTTAAAAGGTTTGCAAAATCACAAACTTTCGTAACGGGATACGCGTCAAGCGTGCTCAATTTAAACGGCGCGAAATCGGCAAAACGTAAATAAATTAGAAAAGGTTAAAAAATAACTTGAAAACATAGCGTAAAGTGTGTTAAAATCAAAGGGATAAAAAAGGAGAGATACAATGGAAAAAATTAAAATGCTTACCCCCATCGTAGAAATGGACGGGGATGAAATGACAAGAGTTTTATGGGCTTGGATAAAAGAGATTTTAATTGAGCCGTTCGTAGACTTAAAAACAGAGTATTACGACCTTGGGTTAGTAGAGCGTGATAAAACGGACGATAAAGTTACGGTAGATTCCGCTAAGGCAACCTTAAAATATGGTGTTGCGGTAAAATGCGCTACTATAACCCCTAATGCACAACGAGTAGAAGAATACAACCTAAAAAAGATGTATAAAAGCCCTAACGGTACGATAAGGGCGATTTTAGACGGAACGGTTTTCCGCGCTCCTATATTAGTTGACGGAATAACCCCGTATATTCCAACGTGGAAGAAACCTATAGTTATAGCCCGCCACGCGTATGGAGATATATATAAGGCGGTAGACGGAAAGGCAGGGTTTGGCAAAGCCAAACTTGTATTTACCGATACTGATGGCAACGAAAAGTCTATTGACGTGCACGATTTCGATGGTAACGGTGTAGTTCTTGCTATGCACAACACCGACAAGAGTATAGAAAGTTTTGCTCGCGCATGTTTCAACTACGCACTTTCGGTAAAAATGCCGTTATGGTTTTCTACCAAAGACACCATAAGCAAAGTGTACGACGGAAACTTTAAAGCAATTTTTAATAAAATTTACGAAGAAGAGTATCAAGATAAGTTCCGTTCGGCAGGCATAGAATACATGTACACGTTGATTGACGACGTGGTTGCGAGAATAGTCCGTAGTGAAGGGGGAATAGTTTGGGCATGCAAAAACTACGACGGTGACGTTATGAGCGATATGGTTGCGACCGCTTACGGAAGCCTTGCTATGATGACTAGCGTTTTAGTTTCGCCCGACGGAATATTTGAATACGAAGCGGCGCACGGCACGGTTACCCGCCATTACTACAAATATATCAAAGGCGAAGAAACGTCGACCAACCCCGTTGCGACCATTTTTGCTTGGACGGGCGCGCTTAGAAAAAGGGGCGAACTAGACGGCACTCACGACTTAGTTGACTTTGCAACGAGATTAGAGAAAGCGACGATAAAAACTATTGAAAACGGAGAAATGACGGGGGATTTGATTGCG
>JAEIGA010002011.1_pt1 | contig 32375 bp, 30 predicted proteins | sample 9270691 | NCBI WGS metagenome assembly JAEIGA01 (sample SAMN17057246, study PRJNA624740) | gut metagenome | biome: biome; isolation source: fecal sample | host: Bos grunniens | place: China: Xizang | collected 2019 | reverse complement strand
GGCCCTTGTTTGCTCGCTTTGAGCGCACAAAGATACATATAAAATTCAAAATGCAAACAAAAAAGGAGAAAAAATTGAAAATTGAAAGCCGGAAATTGAAAATTATTTCCCCTTAAAGCATCAATCAACAACTTGACGGTTAGCAAAAAACGCATAGAGCGGAGGAAATTTTGTGCCAAACAAGAAGGCGAGCCCGCAGTTTGCTCTTCGCAAATGAGGGACTCGCCTATCGATGGGCGGTGCAAAATTTACCCGCTATATGTGTTTTTAGTGAAGTTTGGCACCTATAAGCTCCAAAAACTCCTGACGGGTTTCATTGTGATTGAGGAATGCGCCACTGAATGCCGAGGTGGTCGTGATGGAGTTTTGTTTCTGCACGCCACGCATCTGCATACACATATGGGCAGCCTCGATTACAACAGCCACACCAAGGGGGTTGAGGGTCTCTTGGATGCAGTCGCGAATCTGCATTGTGAGTCTTTCCTGCACCTGCAAGCGGCGGGCGAAGCTCTCCACACAGCGGGGAATCTTCGACAGGCCGACAATCTGACCATTGGGAATATAGGCTATGTGTGCTTTGCCATAGAAGGGCAACATGTGGTGTTCGCAGAGGGAGTAGATCTCGATATCCTTGACAATGACCATCTGGCGGTAGTCCTCCTGAAAGATTGCCGCACGGAGAATCTCCGCAGGATCCTCAACATAGCCCTTTGTGAGAAACTGCATACACTTTGCCACCCTCTCGGGGGTTTTGATGAGTCCTTCGCGGTCGGCATCCTCACCGAGCAGGCGGAGGATCGCCTCGTAGTGTTCCATAAGTTGGGCTGTCACCTCGGGGGTGTAAGTCTCTTCGCGTTTATACATTTTTATAGTATAGTAATAGGTTATTTTTCACTCTCTTTTCGTGGGGTTTTGACCTCACCCCAGAGCACCAACTCAATGGAGTCGGCAATGAGCCTTTCGCCCTCTGCCCTCTGCAAGAGTTGCTCTCGCAGGGTAAGAAGCGAGTCGGACTCTCTCGTGAGCTCCTTGGCCTTTGCCACATTTTTCAGGTGGGCAACCTGACGGAGCGAGTCGTTGCGGAACCACTTGTTTTTCGCCTCGTTTTGGAGCTTTTCGCTACGTGTGAGCAGCTTTTGGGCCTCCTTGGAGAGCTTGGAGCCCTCGCCATCGAGCGAGTCGGCGGTGGCGTGGAGGCTCTCCATCCTTGCTATGTCGAGCAGGTCTATGCCGATCCACACGGTGTCGTGGGGCAACATAGGCGCTTGTGCATCCAGATAGCCGCGCACTCGTATCGAATCGTTGAAGAGGAGCGCAGGGCGGAACTTCATCACCGAGTCCATACGCGCCAAAGCCTCGTGGCTCGGGGGGAGGTAGACTATGCGGATAGAGTCGAAGGTGATGTGTGGTTCCTCCTCGCGATGGGCATAATCGGCGAGTATCAGGTGGTATTTTTTGTCACCCTTCTTGGGCTTGATGACCATTGTCGCACTATTTTTTGTGTTGCGTTTGAGGCCCTGGCGGTTGATGAAGGTGCGCCCACCCTCGCCATCATAGAGCGAGTGGTCGGTCTGCAAGCGCACATTCCGATCGAGCGAATCGACCAGATAGTTGAACGATACGACATACTCACCCTCGTCGCGCACGGGGAGGGTGATATGGAGGCGGGTGGTGTCCTTCATCTTTTGGACGCTCACCTTCCTAACAAAGAGTACCTCGCTGCTGCAATCCGCCTTGGCGAGCGAGTCGATATAGGCGAGGTTGCGGAGCTTGCGAGTGTAACCCTCCGAGAGCCCTTCGAGCGAGGATATTGCCGCCTCGATAATGTGGCTCAAACGGGCACTCTTTCGCTTGGAGAAGCTCGCAAGGGTGTTGAAAAAGTCATCCTGCGTATAGCCATAGCGCTCCAAGATGGGGGTGTAGATATCCAGACTGTCGGCGTTGAGGTTTTTGTGGTCGGCATAGGCGTTGGAGATGAACATCTCTCGCGTGATGCGTTCAAGGTCGCCATCGGGTATGATGTTTCGCTTGGAGCAGCCCCCAAATAGGAGTGCCACCACAAGGAAAAGTGCTATCTTACTGAATACGTGCTTCATCGGGTTTGTTTGTTCTCGGCAACATCCGAGAGATTGTAAAGTTTGTTATAATCCAAGTGACGGCCATCACCGCCACGATAATTCCCACAATATCGCCCACCTCCATTCGGACGGGATAGTTCTCCATCAGGAAGGTGCTGCCCGGCATCTTGATGACACCAAAGATTATCTGTACCGCGCAGATTGCAATACCGCCCACAATGCCACCCACAACGCCGCGACCGCCAATGAGCAATCCGGTTAGAGTGAAGACTTTTGCCACAAAACTCCTTCGGGCACCGATGGAGTAGAGGGTGGCGATGTCGTTTTGTTTCTCCGTGACGAGCATCACGAGCGAGCCTACAATGGTGGCAGCAGCAATGATTGTCACCAGCAGGAGCACGAAGAAGACTCCCCACTTTTCGAGTTTTGTGGCCTTATAGACCGCTTCGTTGAGTTCATAGCGCGTCTTCACCTGAAACTCTTTGCCCAAGAGGCTCTCCACCTCTCTCTTTATTCGGCCAAGTTTTGCCCCATCCGCTACTGCGAGGGCCACGTGCGAGATCCGGCCTTCGCCCGAGAGCAGCTCCTGTGCCCAATCAAGCGACGTGAAGATATGGCCGGCAAGCGATGTGGCGTTCTCCGAGAGGGTTCCTGCGTGGCGGATCTTTCCGCTTTTGAGTGCCGAGATGGGGAGCAACGAGGAGATGCTCTCCTTGCGCAGAGCGTGTACTGTCAGCGCCTCGTGGAGCGTTGCATTCTTCGCCGAGTAACCATCGGCAAAGAGATTGTCCACATCCATACCGACCACGGCACGTCGGTAGCTTCCGTGTGTGAGTTGCCACTTGCCATACCACAACATCTGGGGAGTGTCGAGCCCAACGACCTTCACATACTCGCCATCGACACCTCGGAGGGTAGCGAAGGTCTGCCTGCCACGATACTCCACAACAACATTCTCTTCGATATATTTCGAGAGGTGTTGCACCCCCTCAATCCCGCGCAACGCTTCGTAGTCTATTGCATCCACATCGAAGGTTTTGCCCCTTGTGGGCGACACCACGAGGTCTGCCTCTGTTGTGTCATAGATGCCTTGGAGCATCATATCGAAGCCGTTGTAGACCGACATCAGAATGACCATCGCAGCCACCGCCACACCCGTAGCTACCGAGCTGACAGCCGCAGTGGTGTTGATAACCGAGAGCGACTTGGCAGACCGAAGCAGGCGGCGCGCAAAGAGCAGTGGCAGGTGTTTCATACGACGTGTCTGTCCGAGACTCTTTGGTGATTACTTCTTCAAGAGGTTGTCGATGTTTTTGATATATTCCAACGAGTCGTCGAGGAAGAAGGTGATCTCGGGCACAACCCTCAATTGGTTGCGCATTCTTGCACCGAGGAGTTTGCGAATCTTCCAATTCTCCGCCTCGATTTTTGCCATAATCTCCTCGTGGCGCTCATAGGGGAAGATGCTCAAATAGATGCGGGCATACTCCAAGTCGGGGCTTACCCTTACAGCCGTAACCGATACAAGTACACCCCTGACCAACTCGGCGCACTCTTTCTGGAAGATTTCGCTGATATCTTTCTGAATCTGACGAGCAACTTTCTGCTGTCGGGTGGATTCGCCAAATGTGTTCTCCATAACTCTGTTTTTCTATTTTTTATATGTTTATCTCATTTATTTATCCGCTTGTCGGAACCTCTCTTGCCCCTATTCGTTGTTGATCTCCAAGAGTGAGCCGCCCTCGCTCTCGATGATTCCGCTGGGTAGGAGTTCTTGTTGTGCCGCGCGCATAGCCTTACGTTTTGCGGGACCAAACGACCAACTGCCCGAGTGCCCCCAGCTATATGCCACGCCAAGGCTCAAATTGATATTGTCCAGCGGCGAGCGGAGGAACTGTGTGCCGAGGTAGATGGTCTTGCGCTTGACGATATCCGAGTAGCCGAAGTAGTAGCGAAACTCCGACATAATCTCCCACTTGTCGGCCACTCTCCATCCGGCGCCAAGGCCCACAACCAAACCATAGCCCCAGCGGTTGTCCCTCACCGAGATCCACTCGTAGTCATACTCGTCGACCAATTCGCCCGTCTCGGTCAGGAAGTAGTACTCCTTGGAGCCACAATCGAGGTTGTAGGAGAGTGTTGCACCCGCATTGAGGAAGATGCGCAGGCGCTCGTCCATCAGCAGTGCGTGGGGCTGCCACATAACGGGAACCATAATGGTGTTCATCGCGCGGCGGTAGGTGTACTTCTTGGTGTTCCTATCCAATGCTGCATATTGGAATCCCCTTTGGAGAAGTTCCACCTCCACACAGACACCGCCCGTGTAGTTATCTGCCAAGTAGGCGCTATCCTTGCCACCACCATAGTACACCCAAAAGAAGCCGCCATTGAGCTTGCCCCACACGGGGGGTGATGTCCAGTGGGGATAGAGCCTCACGTCGCCCTCGCCCCAACCGCCTTTGAAGCCGAAGTATTGGCGCTGGGCATCTGCCCCCTCCGCACCGATTGTCAGCAACAAGGTGGTCAATAATACTATTTTTCTTATCAGACTTTTCATTTCGCTTATCTTAATAATATGGATGGTCCGAAGCCCATCTTTCTCTATCGTCCTACGGCGTTCATCGCACCCTTCATCGAGCTCATACCCGAAGCGAAACCACCGAGGCCACCGCTCTGCTCTTTCTCCTTTTTGAGCTGCTCTTGGCGCTTCTTCTCCCTATCTTCGAGAATCTTTTTGAGTCTTACGGCCTCCGTCTTGCGGAGCTGTTCGTTGAGGCTCTCGAAGGTTACGGGTTTGAATATGGAGTTCATATCGGCAACAATCTCCATCTCCCAATTCTCCTTCACCTCCATAATCTCCTCGCCTTTGTCGTCCACATAGGGCTCTGTGCGCTCTGGCTGGCGGCGCTCAATAAGGTTGCCCGTATCCCACTTGCCGTTGCCATTGGCATCTTCGAGAACGCTCACCCTCACCTTGCCGGCCTTGACATAGTTGAAGTAGTATTTACCCGTCTGGGCATCCTTGATTTCGGCGAGCGTCTTACCCTTCTCGTCGTTCAGGTAGAGGATATACTTGCTTTGGGGAGTTTTGCCCTTGACCGACACGATGACGGTGCCAAACTTGCTGGGGTCGAAGGTCGTGTAGTCGCTACGGAGTGTGTCGTTAGACTCTCCCGCCACATTGCGGAAGGTACCCGCAGGGATGGTGAGTTTATACTTCTTCTTGGGGTCCCAATTGGCCTTCAAGTGCCAAGTCTTCATATCGAGGCTGTCGCAGAAAAGCTCGTAGTCCACCTTGGGAAGCTCCGAAACATCCTCGACAATCTCTTCAAGGCCCTTCTTCTGCGCCTCCTTTTTCTTCTCTTCGGCGAGTTTCTTCTCCTCCTCGGCGGTGAGGGCATCGCCCACCAGTCGGAGGTCTATCTGTGTCGTATCGACCGCCACGAGGGGTTTGGCAAATTTGAGGGTGATGCTCTTTTCGGGGTTGAGATCTCCCTTTGCCAAGTCAATCTTGAAGGGGTTGGGTTTGACGGGTGGCACATACTCCACACTATCTTTCAGCGCCTGCTCCATCTTCTTCTCCTCCTCTTCGCGCGCCTTCTTCTCCTCCTTGCTCTCAAAATATTTCCAGAAGAGCGACAAGTGTGCGGTGTCGGGCACAAGGTTGTTTATGGAGTCGTGTTTGAGATAGACAACGTGGCCTTTGAGTGTGTCGCCCAACCTCTCGGCGGGAACGTTGAGCCAATAGTTGATCGTATCCCTACCCCTTGTCACATACTCCGTAACAATCTCATTACTCTCGATACCCTCAATATAGAGTTCCTCAACCGTGGGATTGGGGGCGTTGAAGTAGAGGGTTACTTTGTGCTGTTCGTCGCGCTTGGACTCTGCGAGGTTTTGGCGCTTGAACCTGCCGTCGGTAAACATCTTGAAGTAGAGCTGGGGCTCGGCGGTCAGGTAGTGACGAGTGGTGTCATACCACACTTTGAAGTCAGGGCAGTTCAGAGGGTTGTAGACCGTATCCAAAAAGCCCACCATATCCGTCTCGGGATCGTAGGTGAAGTTGTTGTTCTTGTCCCCAATGGCATAGACCTTATAGTCGATGGGTTTGAGGTTCTGGGCGATGAAGATGCCGTTGGTCGCAGCCTTTGCCACAGCCGCAGGTTTGTGTTTGAAGAGAATAGAGTCGTAGGCGGGAATCGAATCAACCTCGGCGGGATAAAAGAAGATGAGCGAGTTGCTCACGCTGTCGCCCTTGCTTGCACTCACCGTGTAGCCACTCATAACCATCGAGTCGATCGTCGCTCCCGTCGAGAATACATAGCGGAAGTCGCTCAACCTGTTACCCTCGTTGTTGTCCACAATCGAGTTGCCGAAGTTGAGCGCATAGGTTTGGTTCTCGTCCAGGGTGTCGAGAATGGTGATGCGGATGCCCCTGCCACTCGTGGTGATCGTGGGGTTCTTCTTCATCATCGGCGAGGTGAAAAACTCCTTCTGCTGGTCTTTGATCTGTACATACTCATCAAAACCGATATAGATATCCTTGCCGGTGAAGTTTGTGGTGTTGAACATGGGCGCAGCGCTCACAATTATCGGGGGCAGTGAGTCCTTGGGGCCACCTTGTGGTGCTGTGATGTTGGCACAACGCCACAGGAGGCTGCTCGCAAACAGCCCGACCATTGCAACCTGCATCAATCTTTTAACCAACCTTCTTTTCATTCCTTTCTTTCTCTTCTTCTCTTTGAAACTTTTTTCCCAAAAAAGCTTCACCAAAAACTTTTAGTGCAGAATTTTATCTGCGTTAAGGGCCCTATGGGCATTAAAGTCTGTTTCGCCCACGAGATGTGCTCGCTACAAATCTTTCGCCTCCATCTCCTCAAAGAGAGTGTGGATGGTCTTGCGGAGTACGGGGTGGATCTTGTCGGGCATAATCTCATTCAGGGGGCGCAACACAAAGTCCCTATCCTGAATCAGGGGGTGGGGGATGGTGAGTGTGGGAGTGTCGATCACCAAATCGTCGTAGAAGAGGATGTCGATGTCGATCTTGCGGGGTGCAAACATCTCGCCGGTCATAGCTTTGATGCGTGCCTCCTCCTCGCGGTCGCGACCGAGCCTCTTCTCAATATCCATCACTTTGTCCAGCAACTCCTCGGGCGAGAAGTCGGTGTCGAGGATGATGGCCTGATTGTAGAAATTCTCCGCCGAGGTGAAGCCCCACGCCTTGCTCTCGTAGCTGTGGGAGCAGCGAAGAATGATGCCCAATTCGCGGTTGATCTCCTGTTGTGCGCGGCGCAGGGTGTCTTTCACATCTCCCACGTTTCCGCCTGTTATGATTACTGCTTTTGCCATAATTTTTGTTGTTTTTATCGGGATTTTATTATTCGTTTTAGGTCGTTTTTGTTCTATCCTCTCATTGCAATGAGTTTGCTCACCGCCAGAGCAAAGTGGGTGAAGACCATTCGGGGGTTGCCGTTCTGGCCGATATCTCGCAGCGCTCTCTCCATCTCGGCAACGAGCGCCTCCACATTGTGGTTGGCAACATAGGGGGCAAACTTCTCGCAGAAGGCCCTCTCGGCACCCCACAGGTGGCTGATACTATCCACGCCCGCCGTCAGTATGTAGCTCTCACGGATAAGCCCGAGTGAGTATTCGAGGAAGTTTTTCTGGTTCTCCCTACCTGTCGAGGCGAGCTGCTCTGCCCACTCGAAGAGTTCGAGGTGGCGGTTGCTATACGAGAGCCTCATAAGCCTCGTGAAGAGCTCGAAGTTGTCCACATTTGCACCCTCGCCCTCGCCCAACACCCTACGCAGGGTGAGAATCGAGCCATCTGCCACCCTCGCAGCCGAAGCCGCCGCCTCGGGGGTTGCGCCCAATCGACGCACAGCATACTCTGCCAACTCCTCGGGGGCGATTCGTCCCACGTTGATGGTCTGGGTGCGGGAGGTGATGGTCATAAGGAGTGACTCGGGATGCTCGCTGATGAGCAGGAAGAGGGTACCTTCCCAAGGCTCTTCGAGGATTTTTAGGAGCGAGTTGGCCGCCTCACGTTTCATCCTCTCGGGGAGCCAGATGATGACACTCTTGCGCTCGCCCTCAAAGGCTTTGAAGGAGAGTTTGCGGATGATGCCGTCGGCCTCCTTCTGGGGGATGATGCCCTGGGCATTCTGGGCATCTATGGTGTCGTACCAATCGTGCTCATCGAAAATCGCATCGTTCTTTGCGACAATCTCCCTCCACTCCGCAATGAACGAGTCGCTCGTGGGGGTCTTGGAGGGGTTGACAATGGGGAAAACGAAGTGTACATCGGGGTGCGCCAACGAGGCGATCTGGACACACGAGGGGCACTGACCACAAGGCTCGCCACCCACCCTGTGGGTGCAGTGGAGGTATTGGACATAGGCGAGGGCCACCTGCAAAGTGCCCCAACCGCACTCACCCACAATGAGTTGCGCGTGGCTAACCCTGCCAGCATCGATATTTGCTCGCAGTTGTCCAATGAGTTCTTTATGTCCAACAATCTCGCTAAATTTCATTTTACCCTCTTTTTTCGGTGAGTTGTAAACTACAAAAATAGCGGATTCAATTGAAAATTGAAAGGGGCGAAATGATTTTTTTGATTTTTTGCAACTTTTGCGTCGTGGAATGGGACAATAAAGGCGGGTATCTTTTTCGATACCCGCCACTTGTGTTTGGTAGCAAAGTGCTGTGAGAGAGCCTATTTACCCGTGCTGCCAAAGCCGCCTGCACCGCGCGAGGTGTCGGAGAGTTCCTCAGCAGCCTCCCACTCCACCTGCTCGTGGCGTGCGACAACCAGCTGGGCGATGCGCTCGCCATCATTGACAACAAACTCCTCGTTCGACAAGTTTGCAAGAATGACCTTCACCTCACCGCGATAGTCGGCATCGATGGTGCCGGGGGCATTCAGAACGGTAAGTCCATATTTCGCTGCAAATCCACTGCGGGGGCGCACCTGCATCTCGTAGCCTGCGGGGAGTTCCACAAAGAGGCCGGTGGGGATAAGTGCCCTCGCAAGGGGTTTGAGCACGATGGGTTCGTCGAGGTTCGCCCTCACATCCATACCTGCCGAGAGCGGCGTTTCGTAGCGGGGGAGAGCGTGGCGTGATTTGTTGATAACTTTCACTTTCATAGTAGTATGCTGTTTTTTAGTCTATTTTCTGCGAAGAATGGAGCGCACAAGACCTCCGACGTTTATCCTCTCGCGGCGGATGGCAATCACCACAAAGGTAACAACCATTGCACTATTGCACAAATATTTAGCCCACATTGAGAGTTCTGCCGTGAGGAGTGATAGTGCCCACAATATTGCCGCCACAACGACATAGAAAAAGATGCGTTTCAGATTGTAAGGCGTGGGGTAATGGCGCTGGCCGAGGCGGTAGCTCACAACAACCATTGCCGATTCGCACAGAAGTCTTGCAAGAGCCGCACCCATATAGCCGAGCGTGGGAACCAAAAGGATGTTGAAAACAACCGTAAAGAGAAGTCCCGTACCCGTAATCCAGATGGCATATTTGGTCGCCCCCGTCTGCTTATACCAGAACGAGAGGTTGAGTACCACGCCACCCAATGCGTTGCTCACCAAAATCACGGGCAGTATATACATACCCTCCCTGAAATCGGGGCCTACGATGAGTGCAAAAATATCGCTAAAAAGAGTGATAATCAAGAAAATAACAAGGCTGACGATGACAAAGTATTTCATCACCTCAGCGTTGGAGTTTTTGAACTCGTCGCGCTTGAATTCGGCCAAGAAGAAGGGCTCGGCAGCCATACGATACATCTGCGTGAAGAGCAACATCACCACGCCAATCTTCACCACCGCACCATAGATTCCGAGTGCCGCAAGACTCTCCTCGGCAGGCATCAGGAACTTTATCATCTGGCGGTCGATGAACTCGTTTGCCGTGCCTGCAATGCCACTCACAAGCAAGGGAAGCGAATAGAGAAAGATGGTTTTCAGCCTCTTGCGTTCAATCCTCGGAGCAACGCCTCGGCACGAGAGGAGTAACAAAATGAAAGTGACTCCGCTTGCAATGAGGTTGGCGACAAAGGCGTATGCTGGGTCTGTGGGTGTTGCGAAGAAGCCAAAGCACTCTGGTTGTGCATTATATAACCAAAGACAGAGGCCGATATTGATGATTACAGATAGCAACCTTATGGCAACATAGCGCATTGCGCGCCCCTCCTCACGCAGGCGTGCGAAGGGTATTGCGCCCGCCACATCGAGGAAGATAATCGCCGCCGTAATCCAGACATAGGGTTTGCCTGCATAGCCCAGCACACCCGATATTTGCCCCTCGAAAAGTAGCACCACGGCGAGGAAAATAGCCGCCGCCGAGAGGGTTGCGCCCCACGTTGTGGCATAGACACCCTTGCGCTCCTCCACACCCTCCGCCTTGGCTGCAAAGCGGAAGTAGCCACTCTCCATGCCGAGCGTGAGCACCACGAGCGCAAAAGGAATAAGGGCATAGATATCCGTAATCACGCCATACTCCGCAGGGGTCATAATGCGGGTATAGTAGGGGACAAGCAGGTAGTTCAGCAGCCTCGCAACGACGCTACTGATACCATAGATTGCCACCTGACCTGCAAGTGATTTGAGGGTTTTAGCCATTGATTATCTGTGGGTTGCCTTTGGATTTCTACTTTCTTCCGGCCTCACCCGAGAGGAGTCCGCATGCTGCCTTGATGTCCTCGCCACGGGATGCTCGGATGGTGGTCATAATGCCCTTCTTGGTGAGCGTGTCGCGGAAGCGTATCATCTTCTCCGAGTCGGGGCTCACATAGGGCGAATCGGGGATTGCGTGGAAGCGTATGAGGTTTATGCGACACTTCAACCCGTCGAGCAGTCGGCAGAGCTCCTTGATGTGCTCGGGGGTGTCGTTGGTATTCTTCAAAACGATATACTCGAAGCTCACCCTGCGCTGGTGGGTGAAGTCATACTCTTTCAGGAGCGCCACAACATCACGAATGGGGAACGCCTTTTCGACGGGCATTATCTCCTTGCGCTGGTCGCTGAATGGGTTGTGGAGCGACACGGCAAGGTGCACCTGCGACTCGTCGAGGAAGCGACGAAGGTTGGGAATCACACCCACCGTCGAGAGCGTAACCCTCGTTGGGCTCCAACCAAAACCCCACGCCGAGGTCATAACCTCCAACGCACGCATAACATTGTCGGGGTTGTCGAGGGGCTCACCCATACCCATCAGGACCACATTCGTGATCTTCTCTCGCTCGGGGAGGGAGCATATCTGATTGAGAATCTCCGCAACGGTCAGGTCGCCGTGATAGCCGCCTCGGCCCGTGAAACAGAACTTGCAACCCATCTTGCAGCCCGCCTGCGAGGAGATACAGAGTGTCGCACGATCGCCATCGGGGATGTAGGCACTTTCGATGCGCAGCCCACCGCTCACCACGAAGATGTACTTCTTGGTGCCATCGGTGCTCTCCGCCACACTCACGGGCTCACTCATACCGAGCGTGTAGTTCTCGGCGAGTGCCTTGCGCCCTGCGAGCGAAATGTTGGTCATCTGTTCGAAGGAGGTTGCCCCCTTCTTGTAAATCCACTCTGCGAGCTGCGTGGCGGCAAACTTGGGCAAGCCCACCGCCTGCGCCACCACCCTGAGTTCCTCTATGTTTTTTCCTAAAAGTGCCTCCATACCGCAAAGATAGCAAAAGAAAACCGAGCACAAAAGTTTCTTCGCCTTTTCGGGTGGAATTTCGATGGTTGTTTGTATTTTTGTGGTCCAATAGTAAAACTACCAACCAATGAAACGCACAGACCTACTTTTCGCCTTGGCCATCGTCGCCATCTTCCTACCTTTCATACTCTGTCAGCCCCTCTATGAGTGGTACAAAGAGTTCAACGCCACACACGGTATGGTGATGAGCTTCCTCAAATTCGGCATCCTCTCCACGATGGGCGAGATGCTCGGATTTCGCATATCTTCGGGCAGGTATGTGAGCCCAAACTTCGGTGTGTTACCCCGTATGATTGTGTGGGGCGTGCTCGGTATGGGCATCAATATGGCGATGATCATCTTTTCGAAGGGCACCCCTATGTTTATGGAGTATATGGGTATGGAGTGTGCCGCCCAAGCGTTTGTGGCAGAGGAGTTCACGATGAATAAACTGTGGGTGGCTCTGGCCGTTTCGGTGGCGATGAATACGATTTTTGCCCCCGTATTTATGACCCTCCACAAGATAACAGACGCACACATTGCGGCAAATAGCGGCTCGCTGCGTGCGCTCATCACGCCCATACCTATGGCGGAGCGCTTTGCGGCCATCAATTGGCAGGCACAGTGGGGCTTTGTCTTCAAGAAGACCATCCCCCTCTTCTGGTACCCTGCACACACCATCACCTTCCTGCTCCCCGCCGAACAGCGTGTGCTCTTCGCCGCCCTGCTCGGCATTGTGCTCGGCGTTCTGCTCGCCCTCTCCACCAAAAAGGAGAAGTAAGCTACCCTCGTACACATAAATACAAAAAGGCTTTCACTTGTCGTGAAGACCTCTCTGCGTGCGGGTTGATTACAAAAATTATCTAACACTCTATGAGGCGTATGGATTTCTATAATTGGTTGAAAGAGAATAGGGAATTCTATGTTGGATAAACTATTGTAGATAATATTTTCTTGACTTTACACCGATAAACCGGAATTTTAAGAGGCTAAAAACAATGGTTATTGAGACTGAGCGTTTGCTTTTAAGAGAGATGACGGATGATGATTTTCACGCACTTTACAAGGTGTTATCAGATTCGGACATAATGCAACATTACCCCTATGCATTTGATGAAAATGGGGTAAGAAGCTGGATTGAGCGCAATATCAAAAGATATCGGGTATTGGGTTTTGGACTGTGGGCTGTGTGCTTGAAAAAGACAGGTGAGATGATAGGTGATTGTGGCTTAACAATGCAACTTATCAACGGAGATATAAAGCCGGAAATCGGATACCACATCAGAGCAGACAAGCAACGAAAGGGATATGCAAAAGAGGCGGCTATTGCTGTCAGGGATTGGACTTTTAACAACACACCCTTTAATATTGTCTATTCTTTTATGAAATATACCAATGAGGCATCAGCCAAAACCGCTATGTCATATGGTTGCAGGCAAGTAGATGAGTTGTCTGACGAGATAAATGGAATCACAAAGGTATTTGCGATATCAAAAGATGAGTGGATTAACCGATAAATTCCGGCGGAACACTTGCCATAAGTCTTTCCTTTCAAAGGGAGGGTTTAGGGGCTGGTGGTAGAAATTGCACTCGGTGTCCTCGCCGAGTAGGCATTTAGGGGGTGGGTAACACCTTCACTCCCCGCACGAAAAAAGGCTTCCACTTATCGCGAAAACCTTTCTGTGTGCATTAAAGTAATCCTCCCCTCCGATAGGGGAGGTTTGGAGGGGTGGTCGAACACCACTTCCCGCACACAAACGAAAAAAGGCTTCCACTTATCGCGAAAACCTTTCTGTGTGCGGGGAGTGGGACTCGAACCCACACGGCTCTCGCCACCAGATCCTAAGTCTGGCGCGGCTACCAATTACGCCATCTCCGCAACTTTGTGGGGCAAAGGTAAATAATTTTTCTGACTAAAAAGAACAACCAACAACTTTTTTACTTACCTTTGTGGCGATGTGGTTCCCTATTTGGGACTAACAGGGAATGCCGTGTGAATCGGCAACAGTTCCCGCTGCTGTATGCCTCGACGCTGCAACGTGCAGTGTTTCAGGGCTCTCGGACAAATCTACATTACGTCACTGATGGGGTGCACACCATTGGGAAGGCGGTCTGGGGGTGAGGCGAGTCAGAAGACCTGCCACGTCGTTAATGGGATTACTCCTGCGGCGAATGGGAGGTGTTCGTGTAGATTCTTGGGGCGCAAAATAGGTGCCCGCAACCAGCAAAAGCACACACACTAAAACAGCACCGCTCGCAGGGTAAAAACCGCAAGCGGGAGTACTTGTTTTATTTTTTAACTACTTAACTATCAGAAAGATGAAAAAGTTATTTAGCATCCTGTGTGTATTGGCGGGTATGGTACTCGCAAGTTGTAATCCTCTGCCCCACGGTGGCGAAACCCCCAACGAAACCCCCATCCCCTATGAGGATGGAGTCTTCATTCTCTGCGAAGGCTCATACGGCGCGGGCAATGCGTCGCTGTGGTTCTACAACCCCGAGAGTGGCGAGGTCGTGGCGGATGTCTTCGGCGAGGCAAACGAGGCGCTGCTCGGCGATGTGGGTCAGTCGCTCTATATGTACAACAGCCTGCTTTTTGTTGTCGTGAACAACTCGGGCGTAGTGTGGGTGCTCGACCGCACGACAGGTAAGGTGAAGGGCTCCTTTGAGGGACTCACCTCGCCCCGATTCATTGCCATAGACAACTCTGGCACAAAGGGTTACATCTCCCAGCTCTACACCAATCAACTCGTGACTTTCGACCCCCGCACCCTCACCCAAACGGGCACCGTGACGCTCGAAGGGGTTGTGAGTTCGGAGCAGATGGCTGTGGTGGGCGACAAACTCTTTATTGCATCGTGGAGCAACGACCACAAAATCACCGTCTTGGACACCGCGACCGACAAGCAAATCGCCTCTTTTGAGGTGGGTGTGCAGCCCTACTCGATGGAGGTCGATAGGAACAACACGCTGTGGGTTGTGTGCGACGGTGGCAATGAGTATAGCTCTCTGCCCGAGGGTGTTACGATGGAGGCACCCTCGCTCTGGAAGATCAATACCGAGAATTATGAGGCGGTGAAGACCCACACCTTCGAGGCGGGTGGCTACTTCCGATCGAGGCTGGCGATGAATGGCTCGGGCGACACCCTCTATTTCATCTACGATGCCGTGTGGGCGATCGATGTGGCGACGGGCACACTCCCCTCCGAGCCCCTCATTACCATCGAGGGTTGGGGGCAGTATGGTTTGGATGTGGATCCCGCGAGTGGCGACATCTATATTGCCGATGCGAAGGACTATGTTTCCAACGGCGAGGTGGCTCGATATGGTGCCGATGGCGTGCTGAAAACCACCTTTGAGGTCGGACTTCTGCCCTCGAAGTTTGCCTTCTTCGGAGAGTAGAAAATAAGGTACATTTTAAGGTACGTTTGGAGCAATGAAAAAGTTGATTATCACGTTGTTTTGCCTTTTTGTTAGTTTTGGGCTTGTGAGGGCCCAGAAGGCGGACTCTTTGCGTACCGTGGAGGTGGAGGAGATTGTTGTCAAGGCTGCCCGCTCGCTGCGAGATATCGGCGTGCAGAAGAGCATAATGAATGAGAGTGTTTTGAGGGACAACCTCGCGGCCACAATGGCGGAGGTGCTCGCACAAAACAGCACAATATTCATCAAATCGTCGGGCAGAGCAACACTCTCCACCGCCTCTCTCCGAGGTACCGCCCCCTCCCACACAGCCGTGAGCTGGAACGGCATAGAGCTCGGCAGCCCAATGCTCGGAATGGTCGATTTCTCGATGATTCCCTCCTATTTTGTCGATGGTGGCGAGGTCTTCCACGGTGCCACGTCGGTCAATGTTGCAGGTGGCGGTCTGGGCGGCGCTGTGGTACTAACCACCGAGCAGAAACAAAGCGAAGGTATTGGCGTTCAGTATGTTCAGAACATTGCATCGTTCTCCACCCACGACGAATATGTGCGTATAAACTATGGTGCCAGACGCTGGGGAGCATCCACGAGGGTGCTGAATAGTGCATCGAAAAACAACTTCACCTACACCAATTTCGACAAGGTCGGACACCCCATCGAGGAGAACAAAAACTGCGGCTACAACGACATCCATATCCTCCAAGAGCTCTTTGCGCAGGGCTTACAGGGCGGACGCTGGTCGCTCAAAGGGTGGTACACCGACTCCTCGCGTGGCATTCCGAGGTTGAGCGTGGACTACCGCGACGACGATCTGACGAAGGCTTGGCAGGATGAAAAGAGTCTGCGCACCGTTGCGGAGTGGGCTCGTGCATTCGGAGGACTACGACTTTCTGTCACAAGTGGTTACAACCACGACCGCCTGCACTACCTCTACCAATTTTCGCGTGGTGGTGGCGATGTGGGCATTGGTGTGGATTCCGAGAGTACAACCTCCCACGCCTTTCTGACCACCTCGGCAGAGTGGAGCATTGGCAATCGCCTGATGCTTGCCGCCAATCTCAAAGGTGGAGCTTATCAGGTTGAGAGTGTAGATGTTGCACCCCTTGAACCGACAGGCTTTGAGGCGGAGCGCTCGGAGGTCGCATCGTTCATTTCGGCACGTTGGAAACCCACCGATTGGCTTGGACTGGCGGCGAGTGTGCGCGAGGAGTGGAGGGACGGAGCCTTCACCCCAATCATCCCAGCTCTCTTTGCGGATGTTACCCTCATCGAGGAGGTTGGTCTTATCGTAAGCGGCTCGTGGACAAGAAATTACCACGCGCCAACGCTCAATGATCTCTACTTCGTTCCCGGTGGCAATCCCAACCTCCGACCCGAGCAGGGCGAGAGTTTCGACCTCGGTGTGGAGGCCTCGGTGGAGCGCAAAAAGTGGAGTGCCGGGGGCAAGGTGACACTCTATCGCTCCAATATCACCGACTGGATACTCTGGACTCCCACCATCAAGGGCTTCTGGACTCCCGAAAATCTCTCGGCCGTGAGGAGCGAGGGTGTGGAGTCGAGGGCAAATGCGACCTACTCGCCCAACAAGGATTGGAGCGCCTCGCTCAATGCCGTCTTTGCCATCACCTCTTCGACAAATGCGACTCCCGATAGCGATACCTACGGCAATCAACTGCCCTACATTCCACGCTATTCGGCATCGGCAGGCTTGGGGCTTCGTTGGCACACGTGGGAGTTGGACTACAAGTGGCGATATTACAGCGAAAGGTACACTTCCCACTCCAATTCATCCTATCGAGGGTCGGTTGTTCCTGCATACAATTTGAGCGATATTTCGCTCTGCTATTCGTGGGAGAAAAATAAGGTACGTTTCAAGGCTCGATTGGAGGTTTCCAATCTCTTCGATACTATCTATCAATCAATGCTTTCTCGCCCAATGCCACCTCGAAATTATGGGCTCACATTGGAGTGTTGTTTTGAAGCATAAAAACGGCAAAAAATAAGGTACGTTGACGTACCTTATTTTTTGCCGTTTGTTTTACCCGTTTTGGCGTTGTTATTTCAGCCAAGTCACTTTGCCGCTGTTGTCCTGCGTAGGGCGAGATTTGGGCTCGGTGTAGGGCGAATATCCCATGGCAATGACACACTCCACGCCACAATCCTCGGGGATGGGGAGGAAGGTGCGCAGGTAGCTCTCCGCATCGCCCATCTCGGGGTGTCCTTTGACGTGTTCGCGGCCGGCAACGTGCACCCAGCAGCTGCCCAAACCCTCTGCCTCGGCTGCGAGTTGAACGAAGGTTGCCGAGATTGCGCAGTTGTCGATCCAGAGGTCTGTTGCATTCCTATCGCCCATCACCATAATGACCACGGGAGCCTCCGCCATAAAGGCCGAGCCGTAGTCGCGCATATAGGACATATGCTTGATGAGTGCATTGTCTTCCACAACCAAAAACCTTGTACTGTGGCTGTTACGCGACGAGGGGGCTGTGAGAGCAGCCTCCAAGATACGCTCTATTGTGTGGGGCTCAACCCTCTTGTCGGAGAACTTACGAAGGGAGCGACGTTGTTTGGTGAGTTCAAAAAAATCCATAATTATTTCATTTGTTTGGTTACAAATTTATGTAATTTTGGGCAAATATTGTACCTTTGGCAAAACAAAAGTGACAAATCTATGGAGAAAAGACTAAAAGCCGCACTGATTTACGACTTCGATGGCACTCTTGCGCCCGGAAATATGCAGGAGTATGGTTTCATTGCCTCGGTGGGTAAGAGCAACGAGGAGTTCTGGCAGGAGAGCAACGTGCTTGCCGACATCTACGATGCCGATCCCATTTTGAGCTATATGCTCAAAATGCTCGAACACGCAGGCAAAACCAAGGTGCCCATCAAGCGTGAGGCTTTTCGTGAGACGGGGCGTAACATCCAGCTATACAAGGGTGTAGAGGAGTGGTTCGGGCGCATCAATCGCTATGGCGAGGAGCGCGGAATCGAGATACTCCACTACATCAACTCGTCGGGTTTGAAGGAGATTATCGAGGGTACATCCATTGCGCACGAGTTCAAGAAGATCTACGCTTGCGAGTTCCTCTACAACGAGGATGGCGACGCTTATTGGCCTGCGGTGGCAATCAACTATACCAACAAGACGCAGTTTATGTACAAGATAAACAAGGGTGTGGACAGCGTTGCCGACTCCCACCTTGTCAATGCCTATGTGCCTGATGCAGAGCGTCCCGTGCCATTCGAACATATGATTTATGTGGGTGATGGAACGACCGATATTCCTTGTATGAGGCTCGTGAGCGACCGCCGAGGTCACTCCATCGGCGTCTATGACCCTTCGTCGGAGAGTGGCTACCGCAAGACCAAGCTCCTCTTGGAGCAGAATCGCTGCTCGATGATTTCGCCAGCCGACTACTCGGAGGGTGGAAGGATGGATACGATTGTCAAGACGATTTTGGACAAGATTGCAACCGATGCGCGCATTGCCCAGCTTGCAAAAGAGGTGTAATTCAATAAATTAGAACGCTATGAAAAAACTCATATTCGCAACCAATAATGCCCATAAACTCGAAGAGGTGAGTGCCATTGTCGGTGGCTCGTCGCTCCAACTCGTAACCCTCCGAGAGGCGGGCATCACCGAGGATATCCCCGAAAACGAGCCCACAATCGAGGGTAACGCACTCGCCAAGGCGCGCTACGTGTGGGAGAAGACGGGGTGTGACTGCTTTGCCGACGATACGGGCTTGGAGGTCGATGCGCTCGACGGTGCCCCCGGTGTTCACTCGGCACGTTACGCCACCGATGGCCACGACTTTGCAGCCAACCGAACCAAACTCCTCCGCGAGATGGAGGGCAAGAGCGACCGCAAGGCACGCTTCCGCACCGTCGTAGCCCTTATTGAGGGTGGCGTGGAGCGCTGTTTCGAGGGTATCGTGGAGGGTGAGATTACCACCAGCGAGATTGGCGAGGGCGGTTTTGGTTACGACTGCCTCTTCCGCCCCGAGGGCTATGAGCAGACGTTTGCCGAGCTCGCCCCCGAGGAGAAAAACGCCATCAGTCACCGTGGTCGTGCGGTTGCAAAACTCTCCGAGTGGCTGAAAAATCAGTAGAAATTCGACACATTTGCCAAGACCTCATCACGAGTGATGTTGTCGCTGCCGAGCACCACAAGGCGCTCCACCATATTATGCACCTCGCGCACGTTGCCTTTCCACTCCATATTTACAAGTTCGGCCATCGCATCACTACCGATGCTCTTGGTCGGGACGTTATACTCCTCGCACAATACTTTCAGGAAGTGCTTGACCAATAGTGGTATATCCTCTTTGCGCTCCGAGAGAGAGGGAACGCCTACGACAATGACGCTCAAACGATGAAAGAGGTCTTCGCGGAAGTTGCCACGCGCAATTTCGGCCACGAGGTTTTTGTTGGTTGCCGCCACAACCCTCACATCCACGTCGATATCCTTGTCGCTGCCCACACGGGTAATCTTGCGCTCTTGGAGGGCTCGAAGCACCTTCGCCTGCGCCGCCATACTCATATCGCCAATCTCATCCAGAAATAGCGTACCACCTATCGCCTGTTCAAACTTACCCTTGCGCTGCTTGATGGCCGATGTGAAGGCTCCCTTCTCGTGACCGAAGAGTTCGCTCTCGATGAGTTCCGAGGGGATGGCCGCACAATTGACCTCCACAAAGGGGCCCGCTGCACGACGACTTTGGAGGTGAATTTGCCTTGCCACAAGCTCCTTGCCCGTACCATTGGCTCCCAAGATAAGAACTCTCGCATCTGTGGGCGCAACCATCGAGATCACTCGACGCAGGGTGCAAGTTCGGGGAGATTCGCCAACAATCTGATACTTTTGGCACGATTTTTTCCTTGTTGTTGGTGTGGTGCGCGATGCCGACTCTTCGGTGCAGGCGAGCAGGGTGCGTACCGCTCGAAGCAGGGCCGCGACATCCACAGGCTTGGCTATCAGATCCGAGGCTCCCGCGCGAAAGATCTCTACGGCTTGTTGCACCGAATCGACTGTCGAGAGAGCAATCCAAGGAACCTCAATTGCATTGCGCTCCACACATTCGGGCGAGCCGCAGATTACCAGACTCACATCGTCCAACTCTTTGAGGAGCATTTCGCCCTCGAACTTATCGGCCGTAGTGACCGAATACCCCTCGTGTTCGAGTAGCTCTTTGAGGGTGGAGCGCACGCCTTTTTGCGGATCCACCACAAGGATTTTTGTCATATAGAAGTATATTTGTGTCTGTTTTTTGCTTTGCACCTTTACGCCAACCCGCCACACTATGCAAATATGTGACCAAAATGGTGTGGGGGAGTAATAAAAATCCAAAAAATGAGTTATCTTTGTGTCAAAGATAGGTCTTGTTTCTCTTCGAAAGAAACCGACCACATCGGCAAAATAGCACAAAAGGTTATGAATTACCACTTTTGACCGTCGTATTTTGAGTGCTTCAAGCCACAATAAGCAGAGATTTTCGACCACAATCAACAAACCACTTTCATCGAAGAATGAAAACAAACTACAATATTGAGCGTGAAAAACTCCACCTGCCCGAGTATGGCCGACATATTCAGGATATGATTGTGGAGCTGATGACCATCGAGAACCGAGAGGAGCGCAACCTCCGCGCAAAGGCTCTCGTGGCGATTATGGCAAACATTCAGCACGCCTCGTCGGAGACCCCCGATTTTGAGCGCAAACTCTGGGATCACCTCTTCATTATGTCTGATTTCCAGCTGGATGTCGATTCGCCATATCCCAAGCCAACAGCCTCGACGGTGATGCCCCCTCCACACAAAATGGAGTATCCAACGGGTGGTATCGCCCAGAAACACTATGGTAGGAATGTCAAAAATATCATCCGCTCACTCTCCCGCCTGAAAGACCAAGAGACCATCGATGCGGTGGTCTACAATGTTGCCCGCTATATGCGCACGAAGAGTTTTGAGTACAACAACGAACACCCCGACAATGCCGTTATCATTAGGGATATTCGTCGTATGGCAGACTTCGATATTGCGGTGGATGAGGAGGCAATCACTTTGATACGCAGTGAATATAGATCGCACCATATCAACTATGCAAAAAGGGCGGGCTACCAGAAAAAAAGTGGTAAGAATATGAAGAATACCCGCAAGATTGGCTATGGTAAATAATGCGGTGCGACCCCCAAAAAGAGTAAACAAGAAAACCCATAATAGAACAAGAGAAAACAATGATGAAAAAGATTTTAGTGCTCACCCTGTCACTCGTTGCCCTCTGTGGTTGCAACAAAAATAGCGTCACCATCGAGGGCGAATTTGCAGCGTGCCCCAATGAGAGTGTTGTTTTGGAGCGAATCGCGGCCAATGGTGCGGTGGTGGCAGATACTGTTGCGACCAACAACTTTGGACTCTTCAAGATGAGAGCTGCGCTACCCGAAGGCGAAGCAACATTCTACAATCTGCGCTGTGGCGAGAGGTCTATTCCGCTGATTCTCTCTCGTGGCGAGAGTGTGGAGGTGAAGTCCTTGCCCGGGCTGATCGACGGCTATACGGTGAGTGGCTCCGAGGAGTCGGCACTCGTCAGGGAGGTGAAGAATATTATGGGCTTCGGTATGGCAAGGCTCGACTCGCTGACCACCCTCTACAACAAGACAATCGCAAAGCACTCCCAAGAGCTCATCAATAAGGAGTATGTGCAAGAGTTCTACAACATCAAGCGTCAGCAGATAGGTTTCATCGTGAAGAATGCGGGCTCGCTGGCGGCGATCTATGCCCTCAATCAGCGCATCCCCGGCGACCAAACCCTCTTTGGTGGCAACAACGACATTGTCTACTTCCGCCTTGTGGCAGAGGAAGTTGCGAAGAACTATCCCACCTCTCCCTACCTTGCGGGTTTGCAGGCAGCCATCGAGCACTACGACCAGCAGGTGGAACTTGCCGACAAGATAAATAAGGCTCTCGAAGCCGAGCCTGTGGGCTATCCCGAGATCGAACTTGCCGATATGTATGGCAAGAAGCACAGCCTCACCGCTGCACAGAAGGACAAAGTGCTCCTGCTCGACTTTTGGAGCACCAGCGATGCCAACTCCATATTCCGCAACGCCGAACTGAAAGAGCTCTATGCCAAATATAAAGATAGCGGTTTTGAGATCTATCAGGTGTCGGTGAACACCTCCAAGCCCTCGTGGGTGGAGGGTGTGCAGAATCAGAAGTTGCCTTGGATTTCGGTTTGCGACTTCAAAGGTGCAGGCTCTTTGGCTGTGCAACTCTTTGGTGTCGAGAGCATTCCCCAAAACTTCCTGATCGATCGTAATGGCGACATCGTGGCGATAAATGTCTATGGCGACGACCTGAAAAAAGAGCTCGCAAGGCTGATGAAATAAACCCTAAAAACCGACCCAACAATGTACTATTTTGCTTCGGATATGCACCTCGGAAGTGGCGCCCACTCGGCACCACGAGATAGGGAGAGGGCAGTTGTGGAGTGGCTCGACAGAGTTGCCCCAACGGCTCGTGCCATCTTCCTCGTGGGCGACATCTTCGACTTCTGGTATGAGTATAAACGAGTTGTGCCACAGGGTTTTACCCGCCTATTGGGCAAACTATCGGAGCTTACCGACCGAGGTGTGGAGATACACTTTTTTGTCGGCAACCACGATATGTGGCAACGGGATTATTTGGAGCGTGAGTGCGGTGTGAAGATGCACTTCGAGCGTGAGGTTTTCGAACTCTACGGCAAGAAGGTGAGCATCTGTCACGGCGACGACATCTACGCGCGCTACTTGGGTGGCTGGACAAGGCTTATGAACTCCACCTTCCGCAGTCGCACGGCACGCTGGCTCTTCTCGCACCTCGTACATCCCGACTTTGCTATGCGCTTTGGCTTGGGTTGGTCACACGGTAGCCGCAAGGCCAAGGAGGTGGCTATGCCCTTCCTCGGGATGAACGACCCGCTGGTCAAGGAGGCGCAGAAAATCAGTCAGTCGGAGAGTGTGGATTACTTTGTCTTTGGTCATAACCACTGCGCCGAAAGGGTACAGTTGGAGGGCGGTGGCGAGGTCTTTTTCCTCGGACATTGGTTTGATGGCGAGGTTTATGCACAACTCAACGAGGAGGGTGTGATGACGCTCCACAAATAGCGAAAAATGTACCTTATTTTTTCACCCAAACGTACCTTATTTTCGATTTACCAAAAACCTCATAATAACCTATGAAACAATATCTTGACCTGCTCCGAGAAATTCGTGATAATGGCGTAGTAAAAGGCGACCGCACAGGCACGGGTACGAAGAGTATTTTTGGCTACCAAATGCGCTTCAATCTTGCCGACGGCTTCCCCCTGCTAACCACAAAAAAGGTCTTCACAAAAGGCATCATCCACGAGCTTCTTTGGTTCTTGAAGGGCGACACCAACATCGGCTACCTTGTGGAAAATGGGGTGCATATTTGGGATAACGACGCCTATCGCTTCTATGGCGAGAGGTGCGCAACTGCGGGCGTGGAGCCCATCGCTCGTGAGGAGTTCTTGGAGAGGGCAAAGAGTGCCGAAGAGTCGCCCATTGAGGGCTATCGCTATGGCGATTTGGGCAGTGTCTATGGCGCACAATGGCGCAGCTGGGGCGCTCCCGACGGCAGGGTTATCGATCAAATTGAGGAGGTCATCCACACAATCAAAACCAACCCCAATTCGAGGCGTATGTTGGTGTCGGCGTGGAATGTTGCCGATGTTGAGAGTATGGCTTTACCCCCCTGTCACGTGCTTTTCCAATTCTATGTGGCAGATGGAAAACTCTCCTGCCAACTCTACCAGCGCAGTGCTGACACATTTTTGGGCGTTCCATTCAACATCGCCTCCTACGCACTTCTGACGCACATTATTGCAAAATTGTGTTGTTTGGAGGTCGGAGAATTCATCCATACATTGGGCGATACGCACCTCTACTTAAACCATTTTGAGCAGGTCGAGGAACAACTTTCTCGTGAGCCTCGTGCGCTCCCTTGCTTGTGGCTCAACCCCGAGGTCAAATCCATTGCCGACCTCCGCTTCGAGGACATCCGCATCGACGATTACGACCCCCACCCCACCATCAAAGCCCCAATGTCGTTCTAATTAAACATCGCACGCAATGAAGACCAAAATTTCACTCATCGTGGCAGTTGCCAAAAATGGAATAATCGGTACAGGGGGCACAATGCCCTGGCACATAACCGAAGATTTTGCACACTTCAAGGCTGTGACACTCGGTCACTCGGTCATTATGGGGCGCAAGACATACGAGAGTATCGGTCGTCCACTGCCCCGCAGGCGCAACATTGTCATCACACGCAACACGGAACTCTCGATTGAGGGTTGCCAGATGGCGAGTTCGTTGGAGGGTGCTATGGCGATGTGTGAGGGCGAGGATGAGGTTTTCATCATCGGCGGCGGTGAGATTTACCGCCAAGCGATGCCCCTCGCCGACAAGCTCTACATCACCCACGTGGGCGTAGAGGTCGAGGGCGACACTCGCTTCCCCGACATCGACCCCGAGGTGTGGCACGAGGTTTGCCGTGAGGAGTTCCCCCACGGCTCCGCCTTCCCCCACCCCTTCTCCTTCGTGGACTACGAGAAATAGATAGGGCTACTATCGCACACACGGGGATTTTGCCCCAGAGTCGGAATTTTTTTCGGCAGCGGAAGGGTGTGATTGTTAGGCAGGTAGGGAGTCGTAAGCAAGGTCCGAGCCCCGAAAAAGGCGAAAAATTTTGCAAAATCGGAAAAAACAACTACCTTTGCACTCGCAAATGTACCGCGGGGTAGAGCAGTTGGTAGCTCGTCGGGCTCATAACCCGGAGGCCGGAGGTTCGAGTCCTCCCCCCGCTACTAAAAAAGGAGAAACTTTCGGGGTTTCTCCTTTTTTAGTGTCGGGGGGGATACCACTCCTCTCTCGGTGACGAGGAAGGTGGGGGTGTGTAAAAATCGTACTACTACATCATAGCCTTCAATTCGGCATAGAGCTTATCGCGCAGCGAGGTGATATACTCTCGTTTGCTGCGTTTGGCAAAGACATAGCGTGCATAGCCGAGCACCTTACGTCCCCAGCGCATATAGTGGCTGGCATAGATGATGAAGAGCGGGAAGATCACAAGGTAGCCGAGGCCTGCCAAGATCATACCCTTGCAGAGCATCACAATGACGGGGAGCAAACCACACAAGGGGTAGGTGATAAGGAGTGTGATGGCCAAGTTGATGGAGCCCTTGAATTGGCGGTCCTTGATGAACTTGCTATTGACCACAAGGGGTGCCAGAAAGACAAACCACGTAGCCGCAATCGCCGCACCAAAGATGGGCAAGCCGAGGAGCATAAGTGCCACCCTACCGATAAGGCCTCCGATGGAGCGTGGGCGCTCAAAGAGCCACTCCCTGATGTGCTGTTTCTTTATGAATTTACGCAAGGTTTTGACCTCCTTATAGAGATCCTCCATACGCTCGGGGTTTGACTCCGTAGCCTCCTGCAACTTCTCCACGAGGAGTTTGTCGGCGGTGAGTTTCTCGGGCAGGTAGTCGGGGTTGAGATTGTGCTCCCTCGCCCACTCGCGACCAAAGGAGCTCTCCCTCAAAAAGTCAATCTCCTTATAGTGGTCGAGGTCGCTCACGTGGAGCATCATATCCAAAATCTGTTCCCTCACGAGCTCATTCACCTTCGCCATAACCTCCCTTGGGTGCTCCTTGTACTCCTCATAGTAGGGCGACAAGGCTATGGGCTCGCCGAAGAGAATCATCATATCCTCCATAGGCAGGCGGTAGTGGGCATAGTGGTTGGCGGTGGGCATAACATAGACCTCCCTCTTGAAGTCCGCCTCCTCGGCAGCACCGAAAGCCATTTTCAGGTAGGCCTGCGAGAAGTCGCCCAGCCAGCGTTTGTTCTGGTGCTGACCCTCGGGGTAGAGGATGACGGTTTCGCCGTGCGAGAGCGACTCGGCAACCTTCTCCAAGGTGCCCTTATTCTTGGTTACACCCCTCAAACCATCCACCCTCGCGCGGTAGGTGGGCAGCAGACCGAAGATGGTCAAAATCTTGCCAAAAAGAGGGTTTTTGAAGACGCTTGCACGCGCCAAGAAGCGAGGTTTCCTATCCGACAGAATAAAGGCCAACGACAGAGGGTCGATGAGGCAGTTCTGGTGGTTGGACACGAGCACCGTGGGATTACCATCCTTGGGCATACGCTCCCTGCCGGGGGTGTAGATGTGGCGGAAATAGACGGCATTGTTCACAAAAGACATATAGGTCTGCACCGTCTTTGTGATCCACCCCCTATTTCGAGGTTTCAGTGCGAGCACCTTCTCTGCGCTCGCCATAGTTTTCTCCCTTTCCATATATATAAAATCAAATTTAGTTTATATATGCTCGGTATGATTTCACCCCCGCGGTGTGTGTGGCGCAGAGGTGAAATCACGCCGACCAAATCGTTACTTAAATTTCTGTTTCAAAGCCGCCTCAACGACGTCGGCGCAACCCTCAATGCCCAGCACCGAGGAGTTCAGGCAGAGGTCGTAGCTCTCCGCAGCACCCCACGTCTTGAAGGTATAATAGTTGTAGTAGGAGGCACGCTTACGCTCGGTCTGCTCCACCCTCTGGCGGCACTCCTTCTCACCCTCGCCACACGACGAGCAGATACGCTTGATCCTATCTTCCAGAGGTGCCGTGACAAAGAGGCTCATCACACCCTCGTGCTCCCTCAACACATAGTCGGCACACCTGCCCACAATGATGCACGAGCCCTCCTCGGCGAGCCTCTCGATGGTTTCGCTCTGGATGGCAAAGAGGGTGTCGTTGTTTAGGTAGCCCGAGTTTATCATCGAGCCAAAGCTCCAAATGCCCGTACCGAGGGGTGTGAGGTGGTTCTCATCCTCATCCGCCCTCTCGAAGAGTTCGCTCTTCAGGCCACTCTGACGCGCGGCCTCGGTGATCAATTCGCGGTTATAGACGGGCACGCCCAGCCTACGTCCCAGCTCCTCGGCAAGAGCCCTACCGCCCGCACCCAGCTGACGACCAATGGTGATAACAAAACGTTTATCCATATCTTTTTTCCTTTTTGTGCTTTATTTTGAAGCTTTTTGTAAAAAGCTTCACCAAAAACTTTTAGTGCAGACCTTGCTCTGCCTTAATCTCTTTACTTCGGAGCCACCCTATCAAAAGTGCCACTCTGGCACAAAAGCTTCACCAAAAACTTTTAAGACTGACTTTGCTCTGCCTTGGGGCTTTAAAGGCTCCAAGGAAAAGCAACCTCTATCTACTCGTTACTCTCCACTCCCTTGAAGCCGAGCTCCTCGCCAGCCTTCTTGAACTTCCTGATGAGCTGAACAATCAGCACCGCAGCCACGCACGACGACACCAAATCCGAGATGGGGAGTGCCAACCATACGCCCTGAATACCATAGAACAGTGGGACAACAACAAGGCAGGGGATCAAAAACAGCACCTGACGCGAGAGCGACAAGAAGATTGCCTTATGTGCCATACCGATGCTCTGGAAGAAGTTGGAGGCCACCATACCGATACCCACAACGGGGAAGACGGCAACGACAATCGAGAAGCCTTTGGCGGCGATATCTATCATCGTGGGCTCATTGGCAAAGAGGCTCACGGCAAACTTGGGAGCGAAGACACCCACAACAAAGCCGAGCGTCGTGCAGAGTGTCGCCCACCCCACGGTCTGCCAAAAGACTTTCAGCACCCTATCGAACTTACCCGCGCCATAATTGTAGCCCGCAATGGGCTGCATACCCTGCGTGAAGCCCATAACGACCATCACAAAGAAGAAGACAATCCTATTGACGATACCATAGGCACCAATAGCCAAGTCACCGACACCCTCCCCCATCTGGTCACCATACCTGCGCAGCTGGTTGTTAATCAGCAGCACCACAAAGCACGAAGCCATATTCATCAGGAAGGGCGAGAGGCCAATTTTCAGCGACTCCCTTGCAATCTTACCATCGAAGGTGAAGACCTTGCCGTTCTCGAAGTGGAGCACCTCCTCCTTCTTGGAGAGGATGCGCAGCTGCCACACGAGCGACACAATCTGTGCGATGACCGTGGCGATAGCCGCACCCTTGATGCCCATATCGAAAACAAAGATGAACAGGGGGTCGAGAATGGCATTGAGCACCACCGTGAGAATCGTGAGCCACATAGCCACCTTGGGTTTGCCCGCAGCCCTCATAACGGCATTGAGGCCCAAGTACAAGTGGGTGACAACATTACCCAGCAGGATGTAGATCATATACTCCCTCGCATAGATAATCGTATTGTCGCTCGCACCGAAGAAGTACAAAATGGGGTTCAAAAATGCAATGCCAAAGACCATCAGGAGCACACCCAGCACCACATTCATAGTCATAACATTGCCGAGCACCCTCCTCGCAACGCCATAGTTCCTCTGCCCCAAGAGCATCGACACAAGCGCCGAGGCGCCCACGCCCACCAGCGAGCCGAAAGCTGCGGATATATTCATCAGCGGGAAGGTCACCGCCAAGCCCGAAATAGCCAGCGAGCCCACACCCTGACCGATGAAGATGCTATCCACCATATTGTAGAGCGACGACGCAGTCATCGCAATAATCGCCGGCACCGCATACTTGCGCAACAGGCTACCGATACTCTCCTCGCCCAACTCCGTAGGCGCTGCTTTTATCTCTCTTTCCTTTGCCATTTTTTCTTTGAAACTTTTTGTTAAAAGCTTCACCAAAAACTTTTAGGCGATACTTTGTATCGCTACAACTACTAACTACGAATTACTACCTACTAACTTATTGGGGTCGCAATGCACCACCTCGATGCCGCTACGACGCAGCAAGTCGATACCGTCGGTATTGTGGTAGAGGTCGCAATAGACAACCCTCTTTATGCCCGCCTGGATGATGAGCTTGGAGCACTCCATACAGGGCGAAGCGGTGACATAGAGCGTACTGCCATCGCCCGAGTTGTTGCTCTTGGCGAGCTTGGTGATGGCGTTAGCCTCGGCGTGGAGCACATAGGGTTTCGTAACGCCGCTATCGTCCTCACAGATGTTCTCAAAGCCCGAAGGGGTGCCATTATAACCATCCGAGATGATCATCTTATCCTTAACAATCAGCGCACCCACCTGTCGGCGCACACAGTAGGAGTTCTCCGCCCACACACGAGCCATACGCATATAGCGTCCGTCCAACTGCAACTGTTTATCTTCTTTGTATCCCATAGTCTTTTGTCTGTGGTACTCGCTAAAAGAGTTTTTTCTTTGAGGCGGTGACAATAAAGTCCTTCAAGTAGAAGGGTTCGAAGTATGCCACATCCTCTGTTTCGCCTGCCTGCAAGCGGCGCTCCGCCTCGGCACACAAGCCACGGGCCGAGGGTGCAACGCTCACACACTCCGCCCACTCCAAGATGCCGCTGCACTTCTCGGCACCATTGCCAAAGATGACGAGTTTCCTATCGTCGAGCAGCACCTCGCTGAAACTCCTATCGTGCACAACCTCCGCAACAACCTCCGAGAGGGGGTTGAGGTGGTTGTCGAAGAGCTCGGCATAGACCTCCATCCTGCGTGCATCGATCATCGGGCAGAGTGCCACCCTCTCCCAATCCTCGATATCCACAATGCCCGCCTCGACCTCCTCGACCAAGCAGGCAGCAAGCGAGCGCAGGGAGTCGATGGCAAGCAGTGGAATACCCAACGCATAGCACAGACCCTTGGCAAACGACACGCCAATGCGCAGACCCGTATAGGAACCGGGGCCCTTGCCCACGGCCACTGCATCCAACTCATCGGGTGCAATGTTGTGCTCACGCAGAAGCTCCTGCGTGAAGACCCCAACCTTGCGGGCGTGATCCTTACCCAAATCGCTCTCGCGCAAGGCAATCATCTCACCATCCCTCGCCAGAGCCACCGAACAGATGTCCGTACCTGTCTCAATACATAAAATCAATCCCATTGAAATTCAAAATTCAAAATTCAAAATTCAAAATTATCTTTTGATTTTGAAGTGATTACTATTTGAGATAATATGTTTGTAAGTTCTCTACAATCGCCAAATACGCTATCAAACTGCGACTGTGTTATATAGTCATTTCCCTTCAACAATTCCAACCAATACTCTGTCTCGTAGGACTCTTTAAGAGCAATATTGAGTTTTGCAATAAAGTCTTTGCGAGATTATGCTCGTTGCGCCTCCCTCACATTTGCTCCGATACTTGTTCCACTACGCAATAGTTGTTGGGACAACACCCTCTCTTTTTGCTCCAAGCACAAGTATTTATATAATTTCACACACCTATTGGCAAACGCAAAACTCTTTTCCAAAATCACATTTTTCTCTTTCATCTCTCTCTCGAAAATTTTGAATTTTGAATTTTGAATTGACCCCGTGTATCGCTACCTTCTATATTGTTTCTTTATCGCATCAAGCTCTCGTTTGGTATCGCGAGCCTTGATGGTTTCTCGTTTGTCGTATTCGTGTTTACCGCGCGCAAGGCCGATGGCGAGTTTCGCAAAGCCCCTATCATTGATGAAGACGCGGAGGCCCACAATCGTCATACCCTTATCCTGCGAGGCCCTCTCCAACTTGTCGAGCTCACGGCTTGTCAGCAGAAGTTTCCTATCGCGACGGGGTGCGTGGTTGTTGAGGTTGCCCCAATCATACTCGGCGATATTCATACCCCTCACGAAGAGTTCGTGGTTCGAAAAGTAGCAGTAGCAATCCACCAAAGAGGCCTTACCCAGACGCAGCGACTTGATCTCCGTGCCCGCCAGCTGGATGCCCGCGATGAACTCCTCGACAATCTCGTAGTTGAAATATGCCTTCTTATTGCGGATGTTTACACTCTTATAGTTGTTGCTCATAGTATATTTCGTGCAGTTTTGTGTGCAATTTTATTACGTTCCACATTGAGTTTGCCAATCGCTTCGAGGATGCGAGCCATCTCCACCTCATCGTCGTCGCCCAGCGCCGCCAATCGCTCGCCCAACGATGCGATAATTGCCTCGATAGCCTTGGATTTGTAGAGGATAATCGCCTTGGGGATAATCTTACCCAACCTATCCTCCTCGCTCTCGGTGCAGATGTCGTGCTCCTTCCAGATGGCAGACTGCTTGTGGCCCTCACCCTCAAAGAGGATATCCACAGCCGCAGCACAAGCCTCGGAGTTATCCAACTCCACGAAGTAGTGCTCGGGCACCTTCTCGCCCACACCCAGCTCCACGAGGTGCATCTTGTAGCACTCCACAATGGTGCGGTAGCGGGCATCCTGAAAATAGACACCATCATCCTCCAAGGCCCCAAAGATAGACTCCGCAACATTGAAAGAGGTTGTGACCTTACCCTCTCGATATTCGAGCGTCAAGTGGCCATACTTTATGAGGTAGCCGGCAATCTCGCGCTCCAACTCGATCATACTGCTTCCCGCCTTGTGGTTTCCGAGCGTCACACTCTGCTCGAAGCTCTTCTCCTCCCTGCGCTGTTGGAGTTGCTCCCTGCGGACAAACTCACGAGCCTCCTCACCATACTGCATACCGGTGGTCTTGCGCACCACCTCGTCGATGATGATTCCCTCGTCGATATCCATAATACGGGCGCACTCCTTGATGAAAACCGAGCGCTGCACCTTGCTGGGAATGAGGGCTATGGAGTTGATAATATCGGCAATAAGCTCACCCTTGCGTATGGGGTCGCGCGCTACTTCCTCGGCATAGAGTGACGACTTGAAGGTTATGAAATCCCTCTGGTGGGTGGTGATATATTCGCGAATCTCATCCGCAGAGTGGGTACGCGCAAAGGAGTCGGGATCCTCCCCCTCGGGAAGCACCACAACCCTCACATTGAGTCCCTCTTTGAGCACCAAATCCACGCCTCTGATTGCCGCCTTCACACCCGCCTTATCACCATCGAAGAGGAGTGTGATGTTTGGCGTAAAACGAGAGATGACCTTCACCTGCTCCACCGTGAGCGCCGTGCCGAGTGGGGCTACGACATTCTCGATGCCCTTCTGGTGCATCTGCACAACGTCGATGTTGCCCTCCACCAAGATACAGTGGTTCTCCTTGGTTATGGCACTCTTGGCAAAATAGATGCCGTAGAGATTTCGGCCTTTGGTGTAGATTTCGCTCTCGGGCGAATTGACATACTTTGCCTTGTTGTCGCTCTGCAACGCCCT